>Ga0255047_10001699_pt1 | contig 15500 bp, 19 predicted proteins | sample JV7_2_1_MG_FD_183640 | JGI IMG/M metagenome (GOLD analysis project Ga0255047, IMG submission 183640) | Seawater microbial communities from Jervis Inlet, British Columbia, Canada - JV7_2_1 | ecosystem: Environmental > Aquatic > Marine > Inlet | place: Canada: British Columbia | collected 2016-10-06
AAAGGAGTAAATTTTAGCGAGGTCTAATGGGTTAATTTTACCAGCCCACTCAACAAATGCATTGTATTGAGTAGGTTCCCATTTCATTGTACTGAGCACTTGCTGACGATCTTCGGCAGTTTTTAATTTACTTGCCTCCTGTACAGCTTTGCGATCAGTCCTGAGCTCTTTTAAAGATTTGGGCAAATTAGTTTTATTACCGCTAGTTTGCTCTTTATAAAGTTCATCAACTCGTTTCAAGTACCGCCATGATTTAGTTAGTGGTTTTTGTGCCTCATCATCATCAGGAACGTAATCGTCTCCAAATTCTTTCTTAAGCTGCACTTCTAATGCATCATAAGGGTCTTTCGGTGTTATGAGATCGGGCTCCAATTCAGCTATAAAAGCTCGCCTAACACTTTCATCTTCATAAATATTATGGAAAAAATCTTCCAATGAAGACAAATGTTCTGCCTTCTGGGAAACCTTGTCAAGACTAGCCTGAGCTTTATCATATTTGGACTGGAACATTTTCGCTAGTTCATCAGCGTTCATTCCAGTGTAGTCTTCTGGTTTACCAGTAGGTTTTGCTTGAGATGCGGGCACACCATCAAGTCCGGCACCACTATCCTGTGAACTATCTAATGTTGGGTCTCCAAATACAGAGTCGATATGCGTTTGGAAACCATCTCCCTTTGGATCTGCCTTTCCTACTGGCTTACCGTGCTCATCTAGTTGCATAGCATCATTAGACAAAGCTGGTTCAGCGATGTTATTATCCATTCTTACTTCTCTTTTTAAAAATAAAAATAGTGCAATTATTTATTTGTTTCTGGCTCTTGTACAGCTTTAATCTTTTTATTTGCTATTTGATCTGCTATGTCGAGTTTAGTTTCAAGCTCAGCAAACTTTTCACCTATTTGCTGTTCACGTCCTGCCAGTTCTTTTAATATACGATTTTCAAGTGATATGTTGATAAATTTATTTTCCATTTGTTTTGACGTTTCCATTAAACGATTATACGCCATTTGAAGGTCTTTAAGCTTGCTTTGTGCATTTTTAACACTGTCGAGCTTTTCTTGTAAATCTTCAAACTCCCGAATGTCGCTAAGCTCCATGGCCTTCTGTGTCAGAAGCTGTCTCTCAGCTGGGTCTGGTGACGATTGTGCAATTTTCATTAGCTCTGTACCTACGGCAAGCCGTTGCGTAGGCATAGCAGTAGACGGTACAGATACCATCTGATAACGATACTGGCGTATATTGTTGACAAATCTTTTAGCAATCTTTAATTCATTAAGATCACCTTTTTCATCGAAAAATTGATAACTATCAGGTTTAATAGTAGCAGCTACGTACTCTGTAAGAGTCTGTCCTAACTGACGCATTGTCTCATTTACATGTTGAGTAGCAAGTTGTATACGCATCATTGCAGCATTTTGATATTGCTGTAATGAGCTGAATACCTCTACTCCTGCAGATGCTGCGTCTCCCTGTAGTATAGAGGTTATGCCTGTAGAGTATTCGATACCTCCTTTAAGCATATCTAAAACTTGAGGATAGAAGTTACTTAATTGCTGTATCTCATCACGTTCTGGAACCAATACTTGGTTATCAATTATACGTGGTACATACTCTTTTATAACCCGTGGGTTATTGGCAAAATCCTCCCATTTTTTTCTATCTTCTTCGGGTATTGCGCCTTTGGGGGCACGCCAGCCCGCATTGTTTGACAAGATACCATTAAGTATCATTATCGAGAGAATTTTATCATAAGCCTCTTGCATACCCTGGGTGTAATGAATCATACCATAACTTCTATATGGTCGTCCACCCCACTCGAAAAACGCTACTTTTAGCGGGTATTCTGTAATGGGCAACATCTCAGTCCATACGAGATAGTCCCCAAACATCAAACTCTTTTTAACAAATACATCTGGATACTTAGCTGTCGCACTAGCTAAAAGGCTCTGCTGATCCTCGTCGAGGTCCTCTGCAAACAGATAATCCGTTAGTTCGGTCTCGGGATTTGGCAGGGCATACATCGTAGTATAAATCTTTTCGTAATACTCACGCACAATGATCCTATCATCAGCATTCCAATTAGTAGTTGTAATATCTGCCTTTTCTGTCAGCTCTCCCTCTACCCAAGTCGCACCTGTAAAACTTTTTACATCTACTGGGTTATCAGTGTCATCCTTTAAATTTTCAATCACATCGCCGTACAGCTTCATAACTTTAGGTATAGTGAAGGCTTTCTCTATGAAGAATCCTTCCATATCCTCGAGGTTACGCTTCTTAGCATTTATATCCAAGATAAATTCATCATACGGTACATGCGCTACGCTTAAGTTAAACAAGCCTGGTCGGTAATAATCAGATGGTATCACCATTGTTCCGCCCATACCAGCAATTAACATATCCTTCATCATTGACTCATTCTCTAGTTGAGAATTAGATTGGTAAAGAATACCGTGTTTTATTTTATCTAAGATTTGTGCTTCTTGTTTTGCTCTACCATCTGTAGAGACAACACGAGAAGAAGGCTTGGTTTGTGTAAGGATAGCAAGTTTTTGGTTGCACACGGGATAGAGAAAATTTACAGAGACGGGGATATTAGTAGCCTCTTGAATTTTAGCTTTTTGAGTAGATGTATAGGTAGTACCTGTAGCATCTACATCATTGTAGTAGTACTCCTCAGCTTCAACTGCTCGGGTAAGCCAACCTCTACGTCCAAATAACGTATCTGATTTCCATGAAATATACCTGCTTGTGATGTAATCGGGTACCCTTATGAAGGACAGCATTCAGTCTCCAAAAAATATATATTAGTGCAAGAAACAATATAATACATTTATTTACACTTGTCAAGCACTTAAGGCATTTTTATACACTTTTTTGTATAAAAATGCCTCTAAATACCATTTTTTTTGTTAAAGAGCCAAATAATGCTCTAATTCTTCGCCTTTTTCATCCATAGTTTCCTTGTCAACATCAAATAACTTCATTATTTTCCATGCCGCAAAGCCAGACGCATTGAAAACCGACAACTTTGTCTCTTTTAAAAACTCAACCTTTTCATTAATTATACTGCCTTCAAAATCGTGGAGCTCTTTTTCAGTTTGGAACTCTTCAAGAGTTGCTGGGATTAATCTCAAGTCTTGGGCGTACGCATTGTTGGTACGAATGTTTTTGCTATTAACTCCTTGTATACCAAAGATGCGTTGTTCTGCATCATGATCTTGACGTTGGTTTGGCATTGATCTAATAACACATTTGGTGCCACGACTATAACCATGCCCAGCAGTGTCTGCTATGATTATGACTTCACGTCCCACCAATTCTTCACGTTTGGCACTATAAAGTAAATTTGTGAGTTTCTCTTTTGTTTTTGCTTTCTTTATCACTTTGTCCTCCTTCTAAAAATGAGTACGCCCATCTGGCCTCGATACCAGAACTGAGTTCCGCTTGTCACGGCTGCCTCTCTATTGGGCTATGGGCGTGTAAACTTTGTAACCCCTGTGGGATTTGCACCTTACAACTGTATCAACAAGTTCTTATTATAATTCTTTTTACTATAGATAATGGCATCAGAGCTCCGAGCATGATTTACCTCTTAACTGCTTAAACAGTCGAAACTGAATACCGCAGTTTGACGGAGTTAATGCAAAGAGATAATGCGAGTATAGTAAAATTCAAGTTATCATCAACCGAATCGGCCTGTTAACTTTAGATTTATAATAAGGAGTGAGGCTTAAAGCCTAACAACAATTGCCACTGCCAATCACAGCACGTCTTCGGGTTGAGAAGTATAGCAAGCTATACAGCCCGAGGTTCTGGAATACCTAAGTTGCAAATATTTTGAGAGACGGTAAACCGAGTTTACACTCAATCTGAATATATGCTTACTTATGCTTCTTGATTTTCACTCTGTTAAACTAAGGGGTCTTGATTGGTTGCCTTCCAAGGGCAAAACTTTAAAAACAAGCAGAGTAACACATCGAGCTGTGTGTCACCTTTGATACAATCGAGGGCTCGTCTTCTCTTATCGCCAGTTACTCTACTTGAAACTTTGAGGGGGTTTTAAGGCCCCCTCACTTGAACGGAGGTACATGCCGAAACTTTATTTTTTGGCTGGTGCTGTAAAACCTACCTTATCTACGGCACTTAATAATCCCGCCCAAGCGGGCTTCTTTTCACCGTCTACTATTGCTACCTCTGTCCATCCATATGATCCGTCTGAGAGACGTCTAAATACAAGTCTATCTTCTACATTCTGAATTAATAGACAACGTGTTAACGTGGGGCTATTCTCTTTATTCCCAGATTCATTACAAGATGGACATGTTTCACCACGTTCAAGCTTTAAAACTTCTTTTTCATCGTGTAAGGCTATCTGATAATTATGTCCACACTTTACGCAAACATCTTGTACTTTGACTTTTTGTCCTCTAGCAACAAATCTTCTTGCTGTTTGAACGGTCAATTCACGTTTATGCTTGTCAGCCTTGGGATAAATAATAACACCTTTCAAAGCTTCCTTTGTAAGGGGAAGTGGATCTTTTTGTGCTGACTTTTGTGCTTTTAACTTAACGGGTTGAGTAAGGGGGATGGGTACCAGCGGCGGAACTTCTTGCTCTCGCTGTCCCTTTAATGGTACGCTTGCTACCGCTACCTCTGCCTCCTTGTCGGCTGCTTCAATTTCAGCATCAGTAATATCTCTTGTCATAACTTCCATATTAAACTCTTTTTTGAGATCGGTACCAAGCTGAAGTTGGAAGCCTTTGATAGCTTTCTTAAGCTCTTCAATTTCATCCCAATTAATATCCTCTATCTCTATCAATTCGAGGGGATTTTTGCTAACTAGATCTGCAACAGTGAAGAGACCTTCTCTTTCTAAGACACTAGTTAGATCATTATCTATATTCAGTACTGAGGTATTTTGAAGCAAGAAATTAATTTGCATATTCTTGAGTCGTGCTGCTTCTTTCTTATCTCTCTTTTCTTTCTTCTTTCTTTCCCTTATTGTTTCTACCTTCGACGATTCTTTCTTAACTGATTTAGCATACTGACTGTGATCAAAATTGAAATGTTTCTGATTCCTATTATAAGGAGCAGTATAGTGATACGCCGCTTTATGCGGTAACGCAATAGCGTGATACATCATATAAAAACTTAAGAACCTTCTTAAGTTTCTTGTAAGATCATTACGTGAGGCATACGCATACGGTGAATGATAATTGTAATATCCTACACCAAAGTTCATACCTTTACATCCGAGATCTTCTAGGTCTGCTATACAGCTGTAACTCCCATACTTATGGACCCAGCCATGCTCCTCCAATTTAGCGACTAAGGATGGGTCTCTATATTGATAAGTGACAACGTCAGCGCCTGTTCTATCAAATGAAAACATCCAATTATATTGTTTACCTTGAGGCGGCTCAAAGTCTATCGCCGTAGACTGACTCTTCTCTTCATTCGTTGTTAATAAAATATCATATCTACATCCGGCTAGTTGTAGCCATTCTAATATAATATATGCCCCCAAACGATCATCTAACGTAGGACACCAGATGTGCGTATCTGGTCGTATTTTATTGACTGTAAAATGTGTAAACGGACACTGCGAGTCAAGATGCGCGACCGCCAAAAGGTCACTACCATTGTCTTTAAACCAGCAGTCACCATGTAATGTCTGATAATGTGTTAAACCATACCTTTTGGCCAGGATATTCTCCTTATCAGAACATACCTTTCTCATTTCTTTATAATTAAAGTTAGGAAAGGTGAGTTTTTTGTGTTGTTGTACCATACTTACCTCCGTTGATACTAATTAATTAATTGATATTCACATTTGAGCATTTTTTGTAGAGAGTAATACCCAACTAGGCCTCTTTCTCTTGCTTTTATTCCTTCTTTCTCTTTTCTTAATTTAAAATATGCACCAGGGCCTTCATAAAAGCACTCCTTATGTCTTGTTACTATGCTTGACCATTCAGAGCCGTAGGCCATACCAAAATCATATTTGTCAACAGGCTCAATGATAGCTTTAGAGCCCATCAAATAGCCACCATCATTGACAAATAATCCATTGCCGGTACTATCATTATTTGTTAGTAAAATATGCTTATAGTCTAAACCAAAAATTCCGGTAAATAACCTTGCAAAGAAGTTATGCTTATAACCATAACCATTAAATACTATATAACATGTTTTCTTGTGATTTTTAACTGTACTTTTTGGAACTGGTAATATACCAAGCCCAAGCCATGCTCGGCTTACGCCTATGCAATAACCTTTATCTGTTTCATGAAACACCCTTAAGGGGGTCAGATTAGCTGCCTTAGCAGTCTTACGAGGTTTATCTACGTAACGGAATAACCGCATTGCATAAAACCTACCATCAGCCTCGAGATATCTTCGTGTCTCACGAGAACCATCCCAAAAACAAGAGCCATCATCTCCAAAGTCACCTGCTCGCCAAGTAAAATTACGTGTAAAGTCGACATAATAAGTCGAGGTTTTGCCTATTACTGGTGCTATTAAATTGCCAATAGCCGTAGCAGTATCATTTGAAAGCTTTTTCCCAGTCTCCTCACGACACCACTTGGATAAACGAGTGACCAAACTACCTCTTTCGGTTTTCCACTGCCATTTGGTCTGTCTAAACAAATCTTGCATAGAGAAATTCGGCTTAAAGTCAGGCTCATCCATTATATTATCAAGCCATATATAAAACATCACATCTTCGATTATCTCATTACTGAGTTCTTGATACGCTGAATTAAGCTTGTAAGTATATAAAAAGTCTTCTTGGAAATCTGGCTTAAGTTGTTCTTTAATTTTTGTTATTTGTTCTGCGAGAAAGGCTTCTGTGAGAGGGGGGTGCTTGGGTTTCGAGATACCAAGATTTGTTGTCATCATTGATTTACTCCTTCATAGTTTTAACCTACAATTGATTTAAGTTTATTTACCCTTGCAGTTCTTTCTGCAGGATCTGTTATCTCTTCAAATATTCCACGATCTGGAAAAACCCTCATAGGATATATAAAGCTTTCTGCAAACCGTGTCTTTTCAGCTATCATATAATATGCATCTTGACCTATAAGATCAAATCCATAATATTTCCCTGGATAATAAGAGAAGAAGATATAAGATGATAGTTGTTTAATTAGTCCCGACCACTCAATGTCCGAAATCGTTGGCTTCCTATTCTTGCGATGCTCTATTCCTTTTTTAACCTGTGACAACACAATGCCAACAGACCTAGTAGCCAAAGCCAGAGCTTGTAAATTTCTCATATTTTGTCCTATCTGGACATTATAATCTGAGGAATTCGCTGCGTGCTTTGAGAACTCTAACAATTGGATAAAGTCCAGAAACCAAATATCAAACCGATGTGTCATTTGAATTCTTGCAATATCATTAACTCCTGAGAAAATATCTGGGTTAATAATACGCACACGATTCTCACGCCAAGCATCAATTGACATCATTTTCTTTCGTACATACTCTTTATCATATTCTTGACCAAAGATTTTAGAGGTGGGAATACCACAAATACGTGATATTTGTTTTTTAATTAGATCAGTTGCAAGCATTTCTTTACTAAATATAGCAATTTTAGCTTGCGGATTACTTTCAGCCATGCGGAAGGCTTTATCTAAAGCTAATGTAGTTTTAAGATGACCACTATCACCTGCGATAGTTATCAACATACCACGAGCATAGCCACCTATAAACCTGTCAATGAACTTATAACCAGATGATATCACATTGCCTGGTTGTTCATTAAGTACACTTTCTAAAAGTGCTTCATTAGTTTCGAGTTGAACCTTACTACCAATACTTGTCAATACTGATTGCGCTTGGAGAGCTGCAGCATAAGGGTCATTACCTTCCAACATTGACCTCTGTAAGCTCTTACCAAAGTCATAAATTCTCCTTTTTTGATATTTATCGGACAATATTTCCACATAACTTTCGACTTCCTTTTGTGTTACGAATTCATCAATATTATTAATGTCATACCACTCCAGGTTGAACTTATTCTTTTCCTTATGAACCTTATCCCATAATACAATCTTGTCAAAGATATTATGTCTCTTGACATTTTCGAATATGAGCCTGAGCTTTTCATCAAGGAAGTGCTCGGGTAACAATAGTTGTACTATCTGAAGCTTCCGTCCAGACTCGATAAGCGGGTTAAATAAATACCCCAATATCTTTTCTTCTGCTTCTAAACTAAATAATTCAACCATTAATTTTTACATCACATTTTCTATCACAAGGTTAGTAGCCTTGCAATTCTTTGTTAGGTAATTTTCTAGTTTCTTTTTATGTTTATAATAAATGATGCCATCGAAGTTACATTTATTACCATCTACCCCTATAAAATTAAACTTCACCTTAAACTTTGATTCCCTACTTAATATCATATTGTTTTACCCCATACATTATCATTACCAAATTCTTTTTTTAATCTTCTACATATTGCTAAAAAGTAGTTAGGGTGGGGTCGTTTCCCGTCTTCCTTCTCCACGTCAATATAAACATTTAACGCTTCTGTCACAATAGGTAGAGGCATTTTTTTTACCTCTTTCAAAATATTATCATATAGTTGTGGCTTTTTTCTCTTTAGAGAGAAATGACGAGATCTTCTGTAAGAGTCGAAAACCTCATCACATACAGCTTTGGCGGAACTAAGTCCGCCGCCGCTGTCAATCAAGCTAACGGCCTGAGGCGCTAACTTCTTACCAAGAGCAGGATTATTTTCATCATTTTTAGATGACATCATCGCCTTCATCTTCAACAAAAGTTGTTGGATCAAATTTAGTTTCAACATTGTCACGCTTCTGATATTCTTCATAAGCAGCAACTGCGAGGGGTTCAGGGTTAACCTTGAATTCTCCATCTAAATTTGGAAGTCCACGTTTCCACTTTGTTATAATCACATTACCGTATTTCTCACCCTCAGAAGGTGGGGTGTACACTCTATAGAGCTTAGTAGTTATACCAACTGCTGGATCTGTAAAGTCATCACCTTCAATAGGTAACATTAAATCCTGTGACATACCAAAGTTAAACATACTGGCAAAATACTCATCAATGTGTAGAGCTTTATCTTCATCAGACAGATCACTCCATCCTCCGACCTTATCTGCACACTCTGTTGTTGCAGCTTCTACTGTAAACTTAGATTGTGGGATCTCATAGAAACTACCTGATTTGTTATCTTGAAACTTATAATAGCTTTTAGGACCTCTATATTTAGTAGATATAAGACCAGTTTTCCCAAGAGGAAAGCTTATCTTATAGCCACTAGGGTCTTCTTGCACAATTACAGTCTCAATCTGTTTGCCGTCTGAGTTAAAGTATGAAGTCATTAAGAAATAAGCAACCAACCCGTCACGGACGGTTTTGTTTTTCGGACAAGCAAGCTTAACGCACATCTGTTCAGTTGTACATAATGCTGGAATACCCGTCGATGCTCTTTCTTCGCCCATTTCCCAGGGCTTTAGATGTAATTTACTCATTTATTTTTTTCACCATTATTGATTTATAAAATCATAAAGGCGTGATGTCTTTTGCACGAAGTTTTGTTCATAGAGACTACACGTTTAAAAACTTTAGTTAGTCGTGTCTCTACCGGGGTTGTCGTTTCCTCCCGTCTCGTTCGTTATAAGAATTTATGTTGGATACTGGGTTCAGAATGCATTTTATATTACTTGATATCTTAAGCTAATGATGCCCTTTTTCTGTTATGTCGAACAAAGTTTGTTCCAAAGTATTGTAACACCAGCCACTCTTCGACCCTAAGCCTGCTTCGAGTTTCGGTCTATATACACCTGCCATTTATCCAAAAATTCGCTCCAATCGGTTCCTAAACCGGCCCATTGTTCTTTGAACATTTGGGCTCTAGATGGAGATATTTTACTTATTTGATTTTCCATGTCATCATGGCGCTTTCTCTCTTCGTTAGAGGGTATGCTTTCTCTACGTCGGTAGACGTCAGCACTCACTCCAAAACGAGACTGAGCGTTTTTAATGGCTTTTGATAAAGCCGATTTGAGATTATTACCAAAATCTATAATATCTCTGAAATTCGGGTCTTCAGTGCCTTGTTTTACTTGTATACGAGCTGAGTCCGCACCAAGTTCAACATTACCTGTAGTTCTATCCTTAAGCGACACTATTATATTTACCCACCCATGGTCAATAGATATGTGCAGCAACGTATGCTGATACAAAGGCATAAACTGCTTAGCTTGATAGTCCATGTAAGACGACTCTACATAGTCCCAACCATCGGGACGTTTCTTCACTTTTTCAGGAGGTGTCTTGATGTCATATGGCCTAGTTATATACTCCCGTATTAGGGGGTCGTCGGTTATCACCGCTAGATTGGCCAGAGCTCCGATTACTTCTGAATACTTACTAAAGCTACTTGCCGTACTACCACTCGCTGGAGCTACGGCTGTATTTGTCTTACTCTTTTCTTTTCCCATATTACTCACTTTCATGTTATTTCACAAATGGATATTGTGATTATACATGATCGGTTGATGTGTGTGATGTTTGAACGTCTTGTGGAATCTGTTCAAGTTTTCCTGATCTCGTAATCACCCAACGAGCTTGAGGGTTAAACTTGCGCCATGTTATCCACGCAACATCATCTTCACTTTTACCAGTACACTGAGAACAAGCAGCTGTAAACAGATACTTATCTTTCCAAATAAACTTAAGACGTCGGTTTGGAAAGTCTATCAATGTAATCCTATTGCAACTCCAACAAACACCAACGTATTGTCTCTTGTCCGCTACGTCTTCTATATGCGTGTCACAAAGACCTAATGCAAGCTCAATAGCAGAATTTAATCGTTTGTTACAATAAGATAGTTCACATCTAAATGTATTCATATGGTTATAGGGCTGTTATTTAATTAGTTGACATATGCAAATGTATATGTCCGGGGGGTACACTGATTGAAGAATCTGTCACAATTCTGCCATGTCGGTGCATTCACTGCGTTAGCCAGCTCAGCAAGCGCTGAGTTAACTTGAGAGATATACTTATCACGGTTATAGTTGGATATCAAATCCCAGTTTCTACTGACCCTGAGATCTCTTCGTCCATTACTTCCTTGCAAGTATACAGTTTTAGCCCTGATATCGACTTCAGGACAATTTGCTATAACTACCTTCCAGCCGTTAGAGGCTCGGAAAGTACCACAGCTTTTTACATAATCGGTGATTTTAGCAGTTTGATTATGAACCTGAAAGGTTATACCTCGTTCAAACTGTTCAATTTGAATTGTTAACATAGTTCACCGAATTTAATTTAAATTACAATTTACGAAATTTTGAGACCAGGTACAATATACTAAAGTGTATAATGTACACCAGTCCGAGGGAAGAATTTTTCTTCTGTCCCACCAGTATAACGATTATACTGACCGTTCTTGATAAATTGAACAAACTCCTTAAGAGCTGACTCAACTATCTTAAACTTTCTATCCCGTCTACCATTATTATCAATAGTAGTAGTATCTATCTTACCATCATCACGATTTCCACCTTGCAGGTAGAGGATGTTGGCTGATTCCATATACTCAGGATAATTTCCACCACGATCTGGCCATCCAGGGTGTGTAGCAGCACCAGTAGCAATGATTAAGCCATTACTTGCCTGGAACCTATTACCACTCTGCAAAAAGCTGGAAACCGCACTTGATTGCCTGACAACCTGAAAAGCTAGTGCTTTTTCATGTTTCTTAAGCATATACTCAAGATGTACCGTTTTCCCCCAACTAAGGCCAGGGAATGAACATCCTCGGCTCTGAGCTGGCACTGGAAAACAGATCAGATCTGGTGAAGAAGGGTTGTTCACATGATATACTTTCATATAAACTCCTTTCACGTTTCAATTAAACATAATGAATTAAGTCTGATTCAGCCTTACGGGGCTTATATCTTTTCAAATTAGAGGGTTATTTTACGTAATATTAGAAGCATATAGGTTTTAGACCTTATTACGGATATAGAGTACTTTTCCATGTCTTCGGCTCTTCCCTTCAACTTATACTTTAGGGCGAGCAATTTCTTCCGATATCACCATAATTCTTACACAATTGTAGCTCTTGCGAGCAACTACGCTGCAATATGTTAATCCGAAGCGGATTATAAAGCATAACGTAGCTATAAGATTTGTTGTCAATACTACGACATTACTGCTTTCGCTTAGACATATTATTGCCATTGAAGTGGCTCAAACTTCTTCAGCAGGCTCAAATAGTTCTGGCCTATGGCATTACGAGTTACGCTGCGCTGAGCGGAGACTTACATATAGGTTTTGGATGTCTATAATGCCTGTTAGCGTAACGTTATTACTAACCTAGGACTGCTTTCCAGGTTATTATTAATTTTTTTGTTTTGAGCCGAAGCACAAAGTTGTCCTAAGACACCTTGCAGTCTATACGCATAATCTAGTCTTTCTCCATTTGTATGGAATCTAGTGACTACTGGCGCGAATATGCCTGGGCTATTAATGCTGCCGAATCCTGTAATGTACAGGGGATTACCCATAGTACGTTCGGCAGTGTAGAATGTAACTTTAGAGTCACAAACTACGCTTATGTTGTAAAATGGATGATAAAAGATCCTCGTGTGCTGCATAAACTCCACTACTTCAGAACCTATATCATTAACTTTGAATTTCAGCCATTTAGATATACTAGTGTCAAGTTCATAAGCCAATAGATTGGGCAAGGAAATAATAGATTCTGTTCTTTTAACGTCCATTACTCTGCTCTTTTTTGGTATGAATACTACAAGTAAGTAGACCCAGAGTATCCTTAAAATCCTTAAATTTTTTATATGTGTCAGGACGACCTGTGCTTAAATACATTGTCCAAAGAGCAGTTAGTTTAGTAACCTCTTTGTCCGAAAGAGACAATCTTTTGTGACATCGAGGGCAAACCTCTTGATTTTTCATAATTGGCACTTGACATTAATGTAAAAAAAGCTTACCTTTAAGGTATAAACCTTACAAAATAGGTGTTTAGTAGTTAAACACACCTTATTTTAGTAATTCTTTGCATTTCACGGTCCTCTACAAGACTTTTTACCAATTATTTTACTTTTTTTTGTACTCCTATGTAATCTTTGTCTCACTTCATTAAGTACAGCATCATAATAACTTAATATTATATGTGTCGCTGACTGAGATGAGGCGTAAATAGCAGTACTTATAACGTGTAGTACTAGTAGCTGTGGGGCCAAGACCTTCGTTTGAAGCGCAGCACGCGTCGTTTCGGCCGTCCTATATGAGTAAAGTCCCATAAAGGCCACAATTAGTAGTACTATAACAAAATTGTTGTACATAATACCTCCATTATGTTAAACTTGTGAATTAAAAAATAAAATGCTTGCGCATCAGCACTTTATATATTGTTCCTCACCATTAGTAGCGAATACTCCGCAGAGCTCGACCGGCCTAATGGATATTGGAACAATAAACTCAATATAAAGTGCAAGAACCCAAAGTAACTAAAAAAATAAAATAAAATAAATATTTAAAGTAACAAAGCTTTAAAGAGCCTAGTGTTTAATGCTTTAGCCTAAGTTTTTAAAAATTTTGTCGCAAATGTATTAGAGTAGTATCCCTAAAGCATCACTTTCTATATTATACCTACCCCCCCCCTTCAACTTAGGCTTCAGTCTTATTATAAGCTCGTCGCGAAGCAAACAGCAAAGACACATCGCTTGCTCCTCGCTTGCAAGACGTATACTTAATGGTTAAAAACAAGCATAAAGCGTACTGTTATAGCCAAATGCACACACTTAAGGCATAGACAGTAGCTTAAGGCTTAATGCTTAATGCATTGGCTTACCATACTATGCTGAAAGAACTCAGACACACACATCATTACTAATATCATAAAGAGTACAGTTATGCTCTTGGCATCAGTTATACTTTGTTCTTGCACTATTTAATAAAAGGAGTACTATTATGAAGTATGTTAAAATAAAGCTTAAATACTTTACTAAAGCCAATGCTAATGCATTAGTTGTAAGACTTAAAGCAGATAAAGAACTTACATCACGCTTAAGGTATCAAGAACACAAGTCTACGCGTGCTACACTTGATGCTATTACTATAATGCTTCACGAAAACAGCTTAGAAGCTTTTAAAACTTGGCTTAAGAACTACTTAGAAGAAGAAGTATTTATACTTGCTCTCGTTATTACTAATAGCTAGTGCTTGTACTTGATACTTGCACTAGTTATTAATTATTAATATTCATTAAATAAAGGAATAACATTATGACAATACTAATCATACTACTTATACTCTTTGGCATATCATTTACATTCATTGCTTGGTCATACTTCATAATATGGTATAAACACAAATAAACACAAATAAAGGAACACACAATGGCTAAAGAATCAGATGAATTTGACAAAGTTATTAAAGCCAAATGTAAAAAACTCGGCTATAGAACAGATATAATGTGTAAAGAAATACTCTCACCCTTTACATTTACAGCCAAAGAAAATGCTATACGCAACAAACCTCTTCCCACCTTCAGTCAACGTCTTTCACATAAACACAAAGGCGCTAAATGAAACAACCTAAAGTATACAATACTAACAAACGTGCTAACTTCATTATTTATGCAACAACATTATCATACATAATAACAGGCTTAATACTATGGCTTATTCTATAATAACACAACGTGCTAAACAAAACATCAAATACTTTGAATCACAAGCACCTCTATACTTACAATTAGGTAGTTTCAAACGCTACTTAACAACTACTAAGTTTAACCCATTTATTACACACGCATCATTTGCTTGGTTAAAACTCATATCATCACTACAAGACATATTTGAACGTGATAATGAATGCCAAATAATACATTTCAATTGAATGAACTACGTGCAACGAATAAACTCATTCATATAGTAGTGCAAATGGTACTTGCACTACTATTTAATTGCGAAGCAATTACGATATGCTTCATATTTAATTGTTATTTAATCACAAACATAAGGAGTAATATTATGCCTATAGGTTTCAGAGCAAGGGCTAGTAAACATATGGTACGCATACCAAACAACACAGGTCAAATAGATATTAAAATCTATAAAACCACTCAATTCAGCGCCTTCCCTAATACTTGGGGCATCAAAATCACACACTACAAAGATGTACAAATTGAAACACCAAATGCAGAAAGACTAGATGAAGAAACAATACATTGCGAAGACTCTGTAGTCGCTATGGACTGGATTAAGTACAAATTCAGAGAATACAAATATTTCAACTTCTACACACCTTTTGTAAAAGGATTAATCAACAACCTACTATTACAAATAGAAGGAACAAATACAACATCAGGTTTCCATTACAAATCAAATAAACCATAAAGGTACATAAAATGTTAACAGCACAAATGTTAAAACTATGTAATGAAGTAATACGTGAACACGGTAACATACCTATATGT
>Ga0255047_10001700_pt1 | contig 15499 bp, 16 predicted proteins | sample JV7_2_1_MG_FD_183640 | JGI IMG/M metagenome (GOLD analysis project Ga0255047, IMG submission 183640) | Seawater microbial communities from Jervis Inlet, British Columbia, Canada - JV7_2_1 | ecosystem: Environmental > Aquatic > Marine > Inlet | place: Canada: British Columbia | collected 2016-10-06
TCCCAAGGCAAACCAACATTGAAGGTGAATACCGGAGATGACTCTTGAAGAAAAGAAGGATAGACTACGCAAAAGACTTGGATTACCTGACGGTTATCCTGTCTTCACCCCTGAAGAGTACGAAGCTAATAGACAAGCCAAGCAGACAACTGCTGTAGGTGCGGCCTTTGAGGCAGCAAAAGATGAGGCTGTTTCCGGCCTTGGTGGCGCATTTGGTTTTAAAGCCGCTGCGAAAACCATAGGGAAGCTACCGCTTCCCGGTGTAGCTGGTAAGGTTATTAAAGGTGTTGGCATATTTGGTACTGCGATTGGTAGTGCAATAGCTACCCACAAAGTGCAGGACGAAGTTCTTGAGGCCGTCAGGGATGAGGACACGAATCAAGCCGACAAACTTCTCTCACAAGAACTCCGCAAAGAACATCCAATTGCATTCACAACTGGTGAGGTTGTTGGTGGATCATTAGGTGGTGGTATTGGGCCATCAACAAGGAACCTTAAAGGCTTGGGTGAGATCGTAAGGACGGGCGCTGGGTGGCGTGGTAAGGCTAACAAAGAGCTTGTTTCCCACACACTACAAGAAGCTGGCGTTGGTGCGGGCGTTGGCACGGCACTTGAAGGTGCGCGTCAGTATTCTGAGGGAGACTTTAAACCCGGCGCACTGATAACAACAGGCATCGGTGGTGCGTTGTTTACCAAGCCAGTTTTGCATGGCAAGAAATTGATGGGTACACCTGTTGTGCCGCACAGCGAAGCACAACTTGGCGAGCAGACACGCGATCTCAGCTTTGTTAAGGTAACACAACCGAAGGTAAGTCCTGAAGCACAGTTTTCTGCTGAAAACATCCCCCCAACTGTTGAGCCTATAAGCGCCCAAGAAGTTGTCTTTCTAAATGATCCTAGGTTATCGGATGTGCAACGGGCTGCACGAATTGATGATTACCAGAAAGTGTATATGAGCAAGAAGGCTGGTGATGATGCCGCCAAGAAGCCCACCAAAGATTCTGCCAAGAAGAGTTCCAAGGAAGAAGGTAGTGATCTCCTAAAGAAAAAGGATGTCTCAGCCAAGCCATCAGGTCTGGATGACTCACAGATAGATGAGGCACTTGCAAAAAAGTTTGGTGATAAAGTCAAGGCGAGTGTTAATCGAGCAGTTGCAAATGCCTCAGATAAGCAATTGAATAAGACTGAGCGCATGGCTCAACAGGGTGCTGCCCATAAGTACGCTGGTGAGATCAAGAAGACTCCAGAAGAACTCCGCATAAAACTTGAAGAAGAAATCACCAAGAAGCTTGGCCCTGAACCTTGGTTGACCGTCAAAAATCTGATGGCTCAACGTAACGTTGGAATTAGATTAGCGGTGGATGACCTTGTAGATCAAGCTGGTCGCACAATTTATGGCTTCACACCAAGAGGTAGCCGCGACATTGTGCTAACTCCAGCCATGCTGGAGGAAACCCCGTTCCATGAAGTCGCTCATGTGTGGGTGAGTGATATGCTTGGCTCGATCAGCCGTGATGCCAAGAACTACGGTGAACCAACTGCTGACGCTAAAGCCATGAAAGGGTGGCTTAAAGAGTTGTATGATGTAGATAAGGATTCAACCGTTAAAAGCAGGGACGATGCGTTGGAGAAGTTTGCAGAGGAGACAGGAGAACGATTAAAGAATAGAATATTGAACTTGCCTAAAGGTAAGTTTGCTAAAATGCGCCGTTGGTTTTCTGATATTCAGCGTGGCCAACGTATGGCAGGGAAGACCAAGAACACGGATGACATCTTGGATTTCATGGCGCAACGCATTGAGATTGATCGGAACCCGCTTGCAGACACCGACTTAATGGCAAGGCAAGGTCAAAGCCTTGCAAGTTTTGTAAACTCGTCGAAGGTTTTTGACACGCAGTTGGGTGATCCATCGGAGAGTCACAAGGCGACAACCACAATTGACGGTGTTAAGTATGAGTCAGTTGCGAATGCTTACGCCGTCCCAACAGAGATTGCCAAACTCTTTAACATTCCCGATATGCCGAAAGGCTTCGCCAAGAAGTATGCGGCTGAGTTGAACAAGCTGAAGGCATCCATCATGGGAGGAACTGAATATACTCCCAGCCTAGATTATGTTCAGTCGTTTAGCTTGGCAGAAGTTGATGATTATCCAGCGGCTTACAAGAGCATGATGCAGGGTTTGCAGAAGCGTAACACAGGTGCGCTCAAACAAATCTTCAAGATGTTTGAAGATGACGCAATCGACATTACCTTGGAGACAAGCCAGCCCGATATGTACAGGGGATTGTATGATGAGACCGAGATCAAGATTAACATTCCCACAATAGATGATAATTTTGATATGGTCTTGGCTCAACAGTTGGTCAAGCGACACTTGAGGGATAATCAAGATGTCTTGAAAGACCTCACAGGTGTCTGGCAGCGGTTGACGTTTGGTGATGGTTGGTTCCAAAGCTACGAGCCTGAGCTTGTCACAAGATTTCTGAAGTTCGCATCTCAGCATGATATGCCTGAGGAGTTCGCTTCGGTTGTTGCACGTTACAACGAAGACCTTGGTGTGGATGGAATTCAGTTTGGTTATCGTGGTCAGTCAGAATCCATGCGTAATAACTATGCGACGTATCACGACAAGATGTTGAACCAAGGCAACTCATTGCATTTCGCAATGAAAAACTTGCCCGATGATGTACGCAAAGCTTTTGCCCAGACGATGTTGAACAAGTCTAGTATGTGGAATGATGCTGACACATTCCTCGCAGACTTCGATGCCATGATGAATACATTTGGCATAAGTGGTTCGCACGCTCGCAAACAATTTAACAGGTTAAGCCAATCGCCAAGGCACGTTATGGATGGCTTAACGAGCAAGGAAGCCTTTGCATCGCTCGATAGCTTTAACAGGCTGTGGCCGCGTGTTGATGCAGCCCCCCATGTTAGTCCCATAGATCGTGGTGGTAAATTTTTAGAAGACTTGTGGTCAAAAGATGTTATTCCGTTTGAGCAGTCCAAGTTCACAACGATGCCAGCATTGGATGCCGTAACCAGTTTGTCTGAGGAGGCTGTTGGCATTAAGGGTTTGCGAGATATTTTTGAGCGAGTTGTTACGCCGCCAATACCACCAAGGCGCGTTGACTATCATATGGCAGACAAGGCGACAGGGAAGGGTGAGTCTCCCGTCATAGGTATGGTCGAGAATATGCTCAAGAATGAGAAGCTGGATGCTGACTCAATAGACCTTGAAGGCCATATTTCGCGGAAGAAAACCTTGGATGTAGAACGCGCCAAGAGATATGCAACTTTACCAGACTTCAACGTTAGAGAACCGAAGACTTGGAAACCATTCCAGACAGCGTTGCGCGGAGTGCGTCCAGTTATTGATAGGATCAGAGAGATTGGTCTTACGCCAGCAGCAAAGAAGCTGGCAAGTGATGTTGCAGATGTATTTAGCGCAACGCTCAAGGATGAGACGCTGTTGAATGGTCAATTTCTGGAGAAGCTACAGCTAATCCACAGCGAAGTTAAGATGTCACCAACTGAGCTTGATGACCTTGGCGACTTCCAGTTGCAACGTTGGCACAAGAAGCTTGGGTTGCGTGAGAAGTATGATGAAGATCTCTTTCAAAGATACACAGAGAATCCGCGAATGCGTTACTATGATCGTGCGATTCAGAATATCATGCGCGACACACGCCAGTATCAGAATGATATTGGAATGATGGTGGAATCATATCGGGACGGTAAGCCAATGCTTTCTCCCGGCAAGTACACGCAGGAATACACGCCAGAGATCATCACACAAGAGGTTCGTACTGTGATGATGAAGCGCGTGACTGCGAGTCCCGAATACCAGAAGCTACAGAAAGAAGCTGTTGACTACTGGACAGGACTTGCCAAACGCTTCGACGAGAAGCTGGGTTCTGATGATCTTGATACAACGTTGAGTATTGGTGAGGACGGCACAGAACTTATAGGCGGCGGTGAAAGTGATGCCGATAAGTTGCGAATAAAGTTTGAGCAGTTGTTTGATAAGCTCTCGCTGAGCTTTCAAGGTAAAGAGAAGAAGCTTGGCGCACACAAGTTCAAGGCGCTGCGTGTTGCCACAGGTAAGTACGGGCTACCCCCACATTGGGTTGAGCGTAATGCACTTCAACGATTGACTCGCTACGTTGTTCGCTTCTCGAAAGACGCAGCCTACTTCAAGAACGTTGAAGCTAATCCTGAGATTCGTAAAACTCTGGGCATACCCGATCAAGCCGGTAACTACAGCGATCTCGATATTGAAGGTCTTGAGAAAGGCGGGCCATTCAACTTGAAGAACGTTGTGGATGGCAAGATAGTTGACGCAAGCAAGAAGGGTTATAACAAAGATACGCAAGCGTCGCATGAAGTGCTTGATGATTTCATGCAAGGGTTTGTCGGTTACTATGAGGGCTGGGATATATGGACGCGCACATTCAATCGGATGGTCACATCAAGTTGGCTGGGGTTTGGTGCGGGTATGCGCGATCTTGTATCCTCTTATATGTTTGCGTTGCCTTATATGCGAACACAGGACTTGCCAATCTTGGCAACACACCTACGGGGTTGGAGTAATGCTTGGGTTAAAAGCTTTGAGCTGGGGGTGAACAAGACTTCGCTGAACAATCTTGAGTGGCGGCAGTCAGGTGCGAGTGAGGTCACAGATCAGATAAACAAGGTTGCTGATGTCCTGCTAAAGGTCGGTGGTCGTAACACGCTGGAGCAAGTTACACGAACCTTACAGTTTGCCTTTGGTCGCCAACTCACTTTGCAAGCATTGCGCCTTCGGCCAATTGAATCTATTGGTATTCCAGATTGGACAGCCAACAGGCTTCTCAAGGCCGTCGATCAGCAGATGGGTGGCGGTGCAAACTTTGAGGGGAAACGCAAGAGCCTATATGATTATGTAGGTGAGCCAGCACACAAGATTCCAGATGAATTCTTGGATCAAGCGGCGGCTGCTTGGGTTGAGATGAATCAAGGGACTTACGATGTTCGTGGTCTGCCGAAGTTCACGCAACGTGGTGTTCCAAGTATGTTCACATCACTTGCACGTTGGTCGATAGAGAAGTCTGACAGGATGGTGAAGGATGTGCTGTTACCACTTACGACACAAGGCGATCCGTTGCCGTTGGTTAAGGCAACCTTTGGTGCGGTTCTGGGTGGTCAGGCAATTGTCTATTTGAGTGAGGAGATTGCGAATAAAATGCAAAGCGATCCCAAGTTGATTGAGGCTATCCAAATGGAGAACCCCAAGGAAGCTGCGCAAGCTGTCATGTCATCAGTGGCCTTTGCCGGTTACTTTGGGATACAGTCATCAATCGTACATGATCTTGTGAGGGCCACACGTTATGGTGTGCTTGAAGGGATTCCCGGTGGCCTGACATTCCCCGCAGCAAATGCTGCGTTCACAATGGCCAAGGATTTCTTTCATGTAGTTAGTTCAGGTGAAGCTGCCGGTGATAATTGGTGGGATACTTGGATGACCTTTGTACACAACTCTTTTAATGGTCTTAATCAGACCATGCGATATGCCACTCAGCATATTATGCTGTCTGAGGAGATGTCAGACTTCAATGCAAGATCGCAACTTAGGAAGTTTACGAGGCTTGAAGAGGGAGAGGTTCAACCGGGAGTCCCGTCTGGCTTGAGCAATCCCTACACTTGGCCAGATCGACGGGCTTTTCAACGGGCGAACACAATGGCTGAAGCCCAACAACTCTTACCCGCAGCGTTGGACGAGGCTGCAAGGAAGGCTATGCGGCAACACCCCAACAATCCTGTTGAGCAGAACAAGGCTTTTCAAAATAACTGGAGACAGTTGTACAACCTTGATTGGCACGTCACACCAGCGTTACCCGACAAGAGAGACCCTGAGAGTCACCTGAAGCGGATGCGTTACTTGGGTTTGGAAGGGCCGAAGGAAGTTCACAGGGGCAAGGGTGACTTGACGAAGACACTAGGCAAGAAGCTGACGGGTGGTATGCAGCGGGGAACAATCATTTCCAAACGAGAAGCGAAGCGACTGATGGAGGCTGAGAAGGCTGCGTTTAGTCTGAAGGAGCCGAAGAGGAATCTGGTACTTCGCGCAGTTAGGAATAAAGGTCGAGCCTACTAGAGTGCATAATGGCGATCAATGGGAGAAATCAAAAAACTCCTGCGACATCTTACTAGCCGCTATGTACCATTATGCTAGGTAGGAACACAAAACCTACCTAAAAACTCATAGTATTGTAGACATCATCAACAAGAGCCTTATACCAACCATTGTTGTTCTCTACTTGGTCTGTTGTGACCAAGAACTCAAGTACTTGGTCTAGCTCTTGTTTACTGATTTCAGAGACAAAATTCAACCACAATTTTTTGTAGCGAACTCCGACATCTGACTCGATTATAAACCGCAGGATATGCTTTGTAACCTCCCCAATTGGATTTCTGCCGACTGTATTGAAGGCTTCGTGCATCTTGTGTTCTGTGATGGCCAGCAGCTTGGCCGCCCTTTTAATGTCATCAAGGTCGATGATGAGGTTTGTCTTGTCCGCGAAGTGTATGAGCATCGCCGTCTTAAGCAGATGAACATTCTTGCGCCCATAGTAGTTGTCTAGGCGTGGGTCTTTATTCACACGCTTGGATGACATCTCGCCGGACTCATACAGTTGCTTATGCCAAGCCGAGGCTTCAGGTGACAAACGAACTTCACCAGCGACTTCGCGTAGCTTGTACAAGTGATCCACAATATCAGAGCGACACTTAATCTGCTCGTCTGAAAGGCCGGGGAATTGCCTGAAGAACCTTGGCGCATGACCGAAGACAACGATGACTCGTGACGTGAAACCCTGTGAGATTATCTTGTCACTAAAAGCTTCACGAATGAACGATGGTGTCGTGCCGCCAAGTAGTGTGACACACAGGTTTGTAATGTGGTCATCGCCTTGGTGCTTGCTCCTATAGTGATAGGAGCGGGAATCATAGAATTGATTCAACATATTAACCATATCCTCGGAGTTCTTTCGGAAAAGAACGCCAAGCTCTTCAATCATAAAGCAGATTGAATGGTGTGAGCGTTTGCGCTTCGCGTTACCGCCAAGCCTTTTATCAGCCATCTCGAATGTCCTCAAACAATCGTCCCGCATATAGCGCAGTAATGATTCTTGAGTTGTTGTATCTGCTCCATACGGGAACATTGGAACCATCGTATTCTTCTTCTTGTCTGGCTCCATTAGTTTCTCGCTCTTGATTACGTCAGTTACTTGTGAGATCACCCGCGACTTACCAGCAGCGGGAGGCCCAACCAAGAGCGTGAATATGTTGGGATAGATTGCCATTGAATCTGGATACAACCATACCCGCCGCTGCAAGGCGGCACTTATAAGACTATAGAATCCCCAATCAATAAAGAGATCGGGAGACTCTATGTCTTTAAGATAAAATCTCCACTTGTCAGGATTCGTCATCGAGTAGTGCAGATGTAAGGTTATTTACAATTGTGTATTCATCAAACTTTAGTGTGAAAACGTTTCCATTTACCGTGATGACCAACAAATCCTCATAAGAATTGTCATCACCTATTACCTTATCTAATGCCACGCTTATTAGGTTATCATTTTTATTATACGATACTATCGACTTCATTCATTTCCTTCCAGTTATGTCCGACCAACGCTTCTGAACGCATTTGGAATGGTTCACCACGAGGCGAGACGAGTTTACGGTTCATGTGTTTCATTGCCTCACTTGCAACAAATGGGACAATACTCTCAGGGCATTGGAGTAGGACGCTATCGTGATTATTTTGTACTACGTCAACGCCCATATCCATTAGGTCTTGTCGGTTTTGTAGCTCAACAAAGGCTAGGTTAGTGATACAGCCAACAGTTGATTGTGGTACGAAAGCGTAAGCTTCCTTGTACATTGATTCGTCGATAATACCCGTGAAGGTTCGTGGGTAGCCAAAGAGATTCTTTAGCATATTAGTTCTCTTGAGTGTGTTGATGGTTTCGTTATGCCACTGATTGATCTCAGGGAATAACTTGTGATAGGTTGAAAGGAATCGCTTGGCTTCTTTAGCGTCGAGTGCAACTGCGCCACGCGATTTTTGTAGTATGTTGATTCGGAATGTGGGGAACTTCATGCCGTAGTTACTGGCATGACAAACCATCTTGGCCATGAAGTAGTAGCGTCGATCTGCTGACCAATCATCACTAGCCTTGATGACTTTGTTTAGTTCATCCCAACCCTTGATTGACCTGAGTTGTGTGATCGGGGCATCGCAAAACTCATCCACACTTCTCCCAAGCTCGGCGGCCCAGATTTCTGGGAATAGACGCAAGGCAACGAAGACATGGGATTTGATGTTCTCAAGGAACAGGGTTCTAAAGTTTCCCGGCACACAAAGATAACCGACAACCATTGCTTCCGCGCCAGACTGATCGACTTGCACAAGTACTTTGCCTTCATCAGCGATAAAGAGGCGGCGAAGTTTCTTGGGTATGTTCTGTACGTTAGTTCCCCATTTACCAAGGAGACGGCGACTAGCTAGTCTGTAGGTTGTTGTCCCAGCCAAATTGTAAGCAGTTGTCACCCTATCCACCATTGGCTTTGTGTGGAGACCTTCGTATGGAGGAAACTTTAGCTGCCCTGTCTCCTTCGCAACTGAGCGATAACGCAAGATGATGGAGATTGCCGGTAGATTGTGCTTTAGGCGCAACTGAAGCAACGTTTTCTCGTTAGTTAGGTCTCGGTCAGGCTTCTTTAGGCCAAGACCTTCGTAGAGATAAGCCGATACTTGCTTGGGACTGTTGGGATTAAGCTCACGCCCAAGTAGAAGCCCAAGTATCCTGCGAAGCTGGAATTGATAACGCTCGTTGTACATGGTTATCATACGAAGCTCTGGTGTGTCAATGCGAAGTCCTTGTAGCATCGCAGTCAGGTATGGCGTGACCATTGAGTTAACTTGTTCAATAGACTTCTCAGCTCGGAGTGTCTTGGACAGGCTATCAATGGTTGGTTTTATCAGAGCCATAGTCAGCACATCCTTGATGTTATATTCATAGAGTTGCTGAAATTCGCTACTTGTGCGCGGATTAAAGCAGCCCTCGTTCTTGTGGTAGGGCTGATCTGTGTAGAGGGAGATGCAATGGCCCAACGACTTCTCAACCTCAGGGAAAAGCCTGTGATGCGACAGCATTGTGTCAAAGACTTTGGTTGGGGCAGGAATACCATAGCGATAAGCAATTACAAACAGGTCAAACAGAGCGTTGTGAATGATAACCGTATTGTCACGCAATGCAATAGCCAATGCTCGTAGGACTTTGTGGGTATTATCGTAGTAGTAGTGGTTTACTTGAAGCATTGGGACACACCAGCCCTTGTCGGGGCCAAAGGAGAAGCCAAAACAGGTCATCTCAAGGTGCTTATTCGTCTCAATGTCGAAGAACATCTCCTGTCCCTTGGTATTTGTCAGCAGATCAATGATCTCCTGCTCCTTGGGGTAGGTGATTAGATCACCGCTCTCAGGTCTTGGCGGTATCTTGAGGTATTGAGCGGCCTTGGCGACATCACGCAAGAACCAGAATCTCCAGTTGCTACGCTTTGTCTTGCCGTGTCGGACTGTCTCGTACTCCATCTCTGTCTCGTTTGACAGGGGATTGAAGTAGGCTTTGCGATCAATCGCATCCTGTGGTGCAAAGGTTGCAATGTATGTCCTGTTATGCGCAACCCAAGGACATCCACGCTGCTCACCAATAGAGGCGTTCTTGAATGTACCCAAGGATTTTTGCCCAAGCAAAAGGATAACCTTTGTGTCAGGTAAAAACCCCTCGCCAAGGGTGTTAAGCAACCTGATGTCGCAAGCTTGGCGAGGGATTCCCAATGCACCTTGAAAAAGATGACCGGCGTAACCAGAGATAAGTTCGCAATTATCGAACCTACTTTGATTTTCAAGTATTACGGTTAGTCCGCTGTACTTCAGCGTTGGTTTGTGCCGCATTGAGTGCCTGTTCTTTTAGTTTATCACGCATTGTCTTACCATCCTTCTCATCCTTCATATAGTCTTGAAGCATCAAGATTATATCGTGGACTCCAGACATATAACCGTCAGCTAAAGCCTCGGCAGTCTTCTCCATAGTTAAGATGCGCAACCGCTCAAGCGGTTGCGCAGTCTCAGGTTGCTTGTCGCAAACCTCATCAATTATTGATTGTATCTCTTTCATAAAAAAGAAGGCTGGTCACAGGGAGAATGCAAAAAACAACCCCGCACAAAAAACTGGAAACCAGTTTACCCAGCCTTGGTTGATTATTGAACTACGATGTCCATTTCGGGCGCAGCAGATACAAGGGAGCCGATAGAATAGCCGTTGAAGGTGACAGGATCACCTGTCGCAGGGTCAAGCATAGCTTCACCTTCTGCATTCTTCTTGGTTATCTTCTCGGTCTTGATTGTGGCATAAGCAGCCTTGCCTTTGTAAAGGTCTGCATCAGTCTCAACCGTACCCCAAGGATCATTCTCGTCAGAGCAATTGATCTCAGCAGGGAGGTTTAAGGTACGATGCACACGCTTTATGCGTGGGGCAGACTTCTCCATGAACACCAAGTATTCGCGGAATTGCAAACCAGCAATCCGCACAGTTCCCAAGTCAGCATCTTCGATGGACTCAGGTGCAACGATTTCCCATGACAAGACAACCATTGGGTTGCCAGCTTGGGATGTTTTAGACTCCGCATCAGCAACGCGGATTGTGTATGTGTTTGACGGCAAGAACGGTCGAGCGTTCTCAGTCACTTCGTTTAGGTTTATAGTAGGCATATGTTTTTGTTTATCCTTGCTTCGTGCAAGAAATTCTAGGCATAGTATTTTTCTAAGCTTGTGATGACTGTGTTTAGATCGTTGGGTATGTAGAGGTCTTTGAACAAACCAAGCGGAGTCTTTGCGGAGGTTATTCCATCAGAATTTGTTTGGAAACAGTATTCGATGTTGTCCTTCTCACGCCTGACTTCGGTGAACAAGACAAGGAGTAGCTCCTTCTCAATGCACCCCTCATGAACTTTACCCTGCACCTTAATGCGGCGCGTGTTATATTCGCCGCCAGTTGGTTGCATGATCTTAACAATCTCGTCGATGGCCGTGATAACGACTGTGGCCTTCTCATTCTTGAGGCTCTCCAATGTTTTGCGGATAGCCTTGTTGTAGTACGACCACACATCGTAGCCCTTGTACATTTTCTGAGCTGTCTCAATGAGAATCTCACAATACTTTGTGAAGGACTCAATGACAACAATCTCAGCATTCTGCAAGGCAGTAGCAATCGCCTTGTCAATGTCAGGCAGCGTGTTGGCTGTGATGATTTGGAAGTTTTTAGCTTCCCTAAACGGTAAACCTTTCCGCTCAAGATCAATGATGATTGTCTTGTCAATGGGAAGATTCCGCAACGATGTTGACTTACCAGAACCGCTGGAGCCAACTATTCCTATTAGTGGTTTATTCATTTTTCAGTTTCTCCTTCAATACCGTAAGGTAATGAAATTGGTCAATAGTCTCCTCGATGGCAGCGTCAATGAGTTGTGTGGCGGTCATGCGCCACATTCCTTTGTCGCCTTTTGGGTTGTGTTCAAGTGAACCAACATCGAATTTCTTGGGTGCTTCGCGCACAAAGTTTGCGAGAGCGAGTCGTTTAATTTCTGGATCGGTCATGTTTGGAATTTCAGGGGATCGTATAGTTTAGTGTAGTAGTCGTTGTCAATGACGGCTTCAAAGTGTTCACCGGCATTGCAGATGTTTGTGAACCGGCACATACCAAACTTTGTCTCACAACAATTGAAGTTGGGAAGGAATGGGATGCTGTCGGTAAGTAGTCCTTTCTCAAGTTGATCGGTGAAGTTTATGACGGTGTTGGTCAAGTGTTCCTCAAACTTCTCCATTCTGTCAGGAGAGAAGTCGAGGATTGCACTTCGTTGGAACTTGTTCTTACCCGTCCGCGACAAGAAGATGCCGTTAATGATGGCTTGATAGTTGCGGTCAGGGAACAGCTTGCGTAAGACCATCGTGTAGGCCATCAGTTGCGTAGACATTCTGTAAGTGTCTAGGTAACGATCAACGCCTGTGATTGCCGTGGACTTGTGGTCGCAAAGGATGCTTTGGCCGAAGTAAGTCCCAATGAAGTCTATTGTCCCACACAAAAGAACGTCGATTGTGTCGTTTGAATAGAAAGGGAAGGCGAACTTCATCTCAAGCAGCGGCTCCCCCATGTGCCTCTCAACAACAAGACCATCAACATCAGAGTAGTTGTCGAAGTATTGCGTTAGACAGGTTGCAAGATGACCGGCGGTACGCCAGTCGGAGTCAGGAACGATTATCTGTGGGTTTGAGTAGTGTTCCAAAGCCATGTTCATTGATTCGGTCTTGTCTCCCGTACCATAGTAGTGTTCCAAGGCTTTGTGATAGGCTGTGCCGTATTCCATCTTGTGATTCATGTGGTTATTCCGTAGACCACGAACCGTGGTAAAGAAGAACCTGAGATCGCAAGTGGATTCACGGTATGATGAGGCATCTATTCTCAAGATGTACCTGTCTTCGGTTTTTTCAAGTAGATTTTTCAAGGTTAATTTTGCGGCCCCGCCGCTTCTTTACTAGGATTAACTCGTCTGGTTCTGCTGTGCGTGAGATTTTAAGGTATGGTTCCATGTGCGTAAGCAACTCGGAATCTGTCATCTCCTCCAGCTTATCAACTGAAACATCCAGTAGTTGTTCGATTGTCATGTTTTTATATCCATCGCTGCAATGAAGATGCAGCCAAAGAAGACGATGAACCAAGCAAGGCTGAAGAGGTCGTAGAGAATACCAGCTATCATTTCATCACCCTCACTTTCGATTCAGTAACCTCAACTTCAGAGTCGGAGTCTACAAGATTATAAACCCACTCCTTGTCATCGGGATTAACGGCAACGCTCCGCTCAAACAACTCGGAATCCTTGGCAGTCTTGTACCATGTTTCCAAATCATTCTTCCAGCGGATGCTATCGTTGAATTCATACTCAAGTTCGCGGAGAGTCATGCGGTTTTTAACTACGTCTTTGAAGTAGGCAAGGATTCCATTGTCCAGCTTGCGAAAGGCAATGCGAGAGCGGAGGATCACATACTTGTTATCATCGAAGTTATCAATGATGAACTTAAAGCCGTCGTTGAACTTGACATAGAGGGTGTTTGGCGTGAAGCCGGTCTCTTGCGATGAGATGTAGACATCTTTGCCGGTCTCAAGCAGACGATCAAGGATTGGTTGAACTTGCTTCGCCGCATTAGGCGAGTAGCTTGATCTGTTTATGCCAGAGTTTTCGCTTTGCATTGTTCCATCAATTCTTTTGCTTGCTCAAGATCACCCTTAGCCACAGCAGCCTGAGACATCATGAATAACTTTCGCGCAGACAGACCGCGAATTGTGGGATGCCAGTTCTTACAATCTTCAGCAGAGAAGACACAACCATCTGGATGCTCACGATATAATTCATCCTTGTAACGCTCAAGCTGAGACGTTGGCAAGTTCTTGGGTAGACTGTTTTTGACCTTGGTTCGCAAGCGCGATTGAATCTGTTGATTCAGCAGGGCAAGGACAGTCGCCTCGGTGTAGGATTCAACTGCCTCAGACAGCTTCTCAAAGACAGGAACAAAGAACTTAAGCCCTTTGAAATCCCCGTCAACGTATTTTTCTTGTTTATGTTGCATAATCTAGGTTAAAAGGTTAACCTGCTGATATGTTAGCAGGAACTATGCCAACTTTTTTCGGTCGGGTAATACTAATAGATGATAAATTCACCCAATAACTCGTACCGTGCCATGATACCTTGTACCTCTCTGTAGTTCCCGTCGAGTGGTGTTAGCTTTAGGATTTTAGTGGCCATGTCTTGCGCCTTCTTCCTCTCAATATCGTGAATCTTGTGGATATATAGGGCAAGATCATTGGGTCGCTCTCTTATTGGCGTAGTTCTTATGATAAAAACCGTGAGACGATGGTAGAGGTCTAGTCTAAAATCGCCAGACTTGACCATCTCCTTGAGATCACGGTTAGTTGAGCAGACTATTCGACAAGTTGCCGTGCTGAGTTTAGCCGCTCCCACCTTGCGAAACAGTTTGTATTGGATAAATCGCAATAGTTTCGGTTGTAAAGTAAGTTTGAGTTCCCCAATCTCATCTAGAAATAGCGTTCCTTGAGCGGCCAGTTGGACAAGGCCGGAGGTGTCACGAGTTGCTCCTGTGAAAGCCCCTTGTTTGTGGCCGTAGAGGAGTGACTCAAAGAGGTCTTCTTGTAAGGTGGTGACGTTAATGGGTACAAAATTATTGCCGCGTAGGGCTTCTTGGCTGGATGTAGGGTGACGATCCCCGTGTAGGAGTTCAGCGAAGTGTTCCTTCCCTGTGCCAGACTCCCCCGTTATGAGAACAGGAGAGTCTTGGCTTGCTAGGACTTGAGCAAACCTTATTTGCTCAAGCATATACGGGTCTTCAGTCAGCATCTTGCCAATCTTCGACATCAACCCAGTCTACTTTTAGTAGTGTCTTCCAATCCCACCCACTTGGATGATCGTCAAAGGACGAGTATTCAAAGGTGAGTTCGATTGTTATTGTCTTGGTCTTCTCGTCATCAACGGGTGGATGTTCGTTCTCCCGCTGGCTCCATGCGTCTATCATTTGGTGAGGTGTTTGAGGACTTGACGGCTCGTGCGCTGGACTTGCTCAAACTTATCCTCGGCAAGTGGCGTGAGGTATTGAGTGACTGCGTTGTAGAGGTTGTAGGTGCTGCGACTCCTGTCTAGGTCGTAGGTTGGCTTGTCCCATATCTTCTTGATCTCCTCGGCGTGTTTCTTGGCAATCACTTTATCTTTGACCATTGATTCAACCATCTCAACGCCTTCACGCTGGGTGATTGGGGTGTTGGACATTGACTTGAAAAACTCAACGGAGGCAGTCCATTGCAGTTTGCTCTGCTCAATTGTCTCCGATAGGAAGCTGAGGTCAAGCTCCTCGTCACGACTTCTGTGTTGTCGGGTGACGTGATTGTCTTTGGCCATCACAACCATCCCATTTGTGCAGATGATTCGGAGAAGACCAGCAGCTAGGTCTACCCCACAAGAACCGTCGTAGGAGTTCTTGAGGAGTAAACGAAAGCCCACATCATCACCAGCTTGTATCTGCTTGCGTTGATCGTTGAAGTCGTAGACGGCGTAGAGACGGCGGCCACCTTTGATTGAGTACAGCTTTCGCCTGTAGTCTCCGAAATCAAGGCAGGATTGAACAGCGTCAAGGGCATCTTGATGATGGACGATCTTGTACTTGTCCGAAGTGATGGCGAGGCACTCGCCTGTGTCTGCACGAAAATTACCAGAGTAGCCTTCGATCAGCCGTCCAGTTCTATCGTACACCTTTTGTTGTTTTACTCTATAGTTCATTGATTTTTATTAGTGCTTGTTCTATTAGTGTTTCGTCTTCTGTGTTTAG
>Ga0255047_10001702_pt1 | contig 15490 bp, 22 predicted proteins | sample JV7_2_1_MG_FD_183640 | JGI IMG/M metagenome (GOLD analysis project Ga0255047, IMG submission 183640) | Seawater microbial communities from Jervis Inlet, British Columbia, Canada - JV7_2_1 | ecosystem: Environmental > Aquatic > Marine > Inlet | place: Canada: British Columbia | collected 2016-10-06
TTGTGTGTTTCCAACCTCCCTAATAGGGATGACCCCAGACATAGACTTTTACAAAGACCTCGAAAAGAAATATTCCGTAAGGGTAATGTTTGATAATTGTGAAAACACCCTAGGAGAGTACGAGGACAAAAACATATCTTCTTACTTTACATCTACAACTTCAACGTATTTCGGACACCAAATACAATCAATAGAGGGTGGCTTTATATTTACCGACTCAGAAGAAGAACACAAGTTTTTCCTAATGTCTAGAAATCACGGAATGACACGTAGTCTAAAGCCTTACGGATATAGCGCAGAAGATATTGAAAATGATCAAGTAGACAGCTTGTTTGACTTTAATATACTAGGGGGCAACTATAGAAACACAGACCTTAACGCCTTCATAGGCCGGTTGGATCTTAAAAGAGCTAATTTTTATAAGAAAAAAAGAATAGAGCTATATAAAGTATTCAAAACCAACCTTTGCAGTAGAAGATACTATCTTCCTGAGCCTAGAGAGAATTGCTTAGATGTACCTTTCTGTCTGCCAATTATATGTAAAAATAAAGACAATTTACAGAAAGTAAAGTTATTATGCGTTGATAATAATATAGAATATAGGCCCATAATTTCTGGCTTTTTAGGCTACCAAACTTGCTATAAGAATTTCTTTGATTATAATCAAGACTATTCAAATTCAATAATGTTAAATGATTGTGGAATGTATATTGGACTTTATCACTCTATTGGTAAAGACAAAATAATAGATTTTGTAAATGAGATTAATGCGATATGAGATACGGAATAGCAATAACAACCCATAATAGATATGAATACCTAGATAGATTCTTAGAATCTTTTTCTCTGAGCCACATATTAGACGAAACAGAGATAATAATATCAGATGACTGCAGTAGTGACGATAGGGTACTACCTAGAATACAGGACTTTTATAATAAAAGATCTGACTTGTCAATATCTTGTTACAAAAACGAAATAAACATAGGCTCAAAAAGCCATTACGTTGTAGTGATGTCCCAACTAACGGCTATGGGTTGTGACTATTTAATAAATATTGACTCCGACTGCCTACTGAACCCTTTCTGGATGATAGAGCTAGACAAGCTATTATCGCACTTTGACTACCAAGCTCTAGGAAGCGTATTCCACACGGATACTTCTAAAACAACAGACCCTACGAACTGGGAAAAGGACTACAACGACAAATATATAGAAAAAAAGAACTTGAATGGCCTAGGACTTTGTTTTCCTGCTTGGTATGTGAAAAATTGGGAATCAGAATGGCTCTCTGAGCAGAAAAGACGAGAGGAGGCCGCGAAAGCAAAGGCGAGCATCTTAGTGCCGCATCAACAGCAGGTATTATTCCATGACGGAAGATATGAATCCACACTCTTACACTTTGACGCGTACATAAACAAAAAAAAAGAAGAGTATGGAATGAGGTCTTTCTGCACAAGAATAAGTTACATAGATCACATAGGAGAGTTCGGGGTGAACAGTAGGCCCGGACAAATGTTTGATAGGGCGATTGACTTTATTGGAGAAAAAAATGAATAAACACGAAAAACTAACTCAAAAATTTAGCACATGGGGGGATAAACTTCTTCAACATACAGACGTATTGTCTTCAATTCAAAACAAGGGGGAATTTAAGCCAATAACGATACAACTAGCACCAGTTGAAATATGTGATAGTGATTGTCCGTTTTGTTCTGTTGCCGGAAGACCACTTAAACAATATCTTCCACTCATTAAAATAAAAAAAGTCCTTGATGATTTCAAAAGTCTTGGTGCAAAAAGCCTTGAGATAACAGGGGGTGGAAATCCTCTTTTATATAGAGATAAAGAAACAAAAGAGAATATAAACGATATAATTAGATATGCAAGTTCAATTGGTTATGATATCGGAATTATAACTAATAGCCATTCTCTTAAAAGAATAGATCCAGAAGTCTATAGTATGATAAACTGGATTAGGGTAAGCCTAATAAAGCTAGATGAAGGTAAAAGTCCTGAAGATTATAATTTTAATGGATTCCCATATGATAAATTGGCGTTTAGCTATATTATATATGATGGACAAAAAAATAAGGATGGAGAATACGTAGTAGATGAACTCTCAAGAACAAACAAGGTCTACACAGGCACTTCTGTTCAAAGTATAGAAGACATAGGGAGGCTGGTTACTCTATATCCAAAAATCAAATTTGTTAGAATAGCTGGAAACTGTCTAATAAAAGGAAACAATGCAGAAACAAGAGACAAGTGGAAAGATATAGTTGATAAAATAGATGAACTACAAAAGATATTTATAAAAGACATTGGCCATGACGACTCTCCTTTTAATGACGGCTGTTATGTTGGAATGATAAGGCCATATGTGGCGCCCAGTCCTCACGATGACGGAGTTTATAATGTTTATATATGTACGAGTCACGTACTAAACGCAAGAACCTACGACTTAGACTATGCTCTATGTAATATAGATGACATACTTTCTACTTGGAGAGCTCTAAATAACAACTATCAAGAAAAAGGTTATCCTTATGAGGTCAAATGTAACGAAGGGCTGGATTGGGAAAGTTCTTGTAAATACTGTTACTACAAGTTTAATAATAAAATTTTACATACCGTAGCACAAGAAATGCCAGATAAAAACTTCCCCTAGAAAGACAATCATGAAAGAACACTATAAAGAAGAATATTTCAAAAGCAATAACTACACAGACTATCTCCAAAGAGAAGAGAGATATTTCAGAATGGTTAGTGAGATAGATCATTCTCTCTCTAAAATAGGACTTATAAATAAGGACTCAAAAATTTTAGACTATGGTTGTGCTGTAGGATTCTTATTAAGCGGACTCAGGAGTTTTGGTTATAAAAATTGTGTAGGATATGATCTTTCAGAATGGGCCTCTGAACAAGCCAGACTAAGGGGACATACCCTTTTAGACAGTGTGAGAAATGAAGAGTTTGATCTTTGTTTTTCATTAGATGTATTTGAGCACATGAAAGATGGTTGTATTAGAGACTTACTGTCTGGCAGCTCTATAGATAAGCTTATAGTAAGAATACCCTGCTCTGAAGAGCAAGAGCCAGACAAATTTTTCTTAAAGATTTCAAGAAGGGACGCCACTCACATAAATTGTAAAACCAAGAAAAGTTGGGTTAATTTTTTTAGAGACTGGGGCTATACAAAATTCTTTAGACTAAACATGAACACTATTTATGATTCAGAAGGTTGTTTCTGCTGCTTAATGATGAAATGATTGGGGGTAATACAGGTTTCGACTGATGGTGAAAATATTAGTTGCATTGACTGGTTGATCGGAAGGCCAGTATAAAAGCCGATTACAATTTTAATTGCTGAACCTAGTTTCGCGATTGCAGCCTAGCTGCTGGGGCTTACCATGCCTTATCACCCAAATGGTAACGGGCTAAGTCGAGCTTAGATAGAGGGTTCACTCCTTGAGCTAAAAGTGAAATGATGGTACGCCCATCTGACTCCGATAAATCGGATAACTTTGTTTGTTGTGTGAATACAACTTACTAACAATGTAGATACTGCTATGGAAACTAGACAGGACGCGGGTTCGATTCCCGCTACCTCCACTTACTAGACTATGAGAAAACATAAGGTAATATATACAGCAAACGGGAAGCAGAGGGCTAGCGCTATCATTCTTGCCTCTACCCCACAAGAGGCCTCTAAAATGGTTGAGCTAGAAGAAAGGTGGAAGGAGCTAGGTGTAAATATAGAAATCCTGTCCGCCGAACGACTGCCTGCAAACTGGTCAAAAGCTTCAGAAAGTCCTACTTATGATACTCTAAAAAAGAATTATCTTTTTAACTATCCTGAAAGAGACCACTAGTACACGGTGTATATATTTTTGTAGAAAAACACAAGGAGAACTACCATGCCTCTTAAAAAATGTTCTGAAAACGAAAAATCTGGATGGAAATGGGGAGACTCCGGCAAATGCTATACCGGAAAAGACGCCAAGAAGAAAGCTATAAAACAAGGCGTTGCTATAGAAGGCCCTAAAAAGTTCCAACAAATGGCGTCCTCATTCGAGTACCCTTTCACAGAAAAAGATATTGATACAGCTATTAAGTCTATGTGCGAGCTAGGATATAGGCCTGCTCTAATTGCTGCAACATCAATAGCATTAAAGAATATAGTAAAAAAATATGGAGACTAGAATACTAGCAGAAAACATTATAGACACCATAGCTCAAAGGTATCCCGCAACAAGGAGGTTACTGGAGAACAAAGACTCATATGAAAACATTGTTGATTTGATAAAGGACTTATTAGATCAAGACTTACAGTTAAAAGATTTAAAATAGGGGACACTCAATGTCCGAATAAATTCTTGGTCGCTTTTTAGGCGGCCTTTTTTTATATAATTTCCATTTTTTTTTGGCGCTCTCGCCACTTTGCATATATAATTACTAAGGAGACAAAACAATGACATACGCCTTAATGGTTTGTGACTATGCTCCACTGAAGAATAATACTTCCTATAGAGTAACTGAAGAAGGAGGAGACTGGGTAAGAATAAGTTATGACGGGAACCCTGTAACAATAAGCAGGAACCTGATCCATCCTGACCCCATGTCTACACTATATATTCCGTTGCCACTAGAAGAAGTTTATGACGAAGAGAAGGACGTATTTAATACTATTTTTATGTAGGAGAATCTTTAGGATATGAAAACTAAGGAAACCACAGATTGGGATATGTTACTTTCCAATCGAAGTAATCGGACCGCTATGAAGAGGTTTGCAACTGGAGTATATTCAACATCCGCTGTTACTAAGGCTTTCGCCCACACAGCTTATGCTGGAGAATTCCGCAGACTGATCCGTAATAACGGCACAACTTATGCGAGACGTTTAGCACGTAAAGCTTTACGTTATCGTGGACTTTTATCACCTGTTTCTTAAGGAGAAATTGAATGAGCGATATTAATAAAGTAATCGTTACAGGTAGAGTGACTCGCGATAGTGAGTTACGACAAACACCAAACGGAACTTCTGTCACCGACGTTAGCGTGGCATCAAACCGAATTTGGTCTAAGAACGGAGAGCGCCAAGAGGATGCGACCTTTGTTGACGTAACCCTATGGGGGAAGCAGGCAGAATCTCTGTCGCAGTACCTGACCAAAGGCCGTCATGTCATGATCGAAGGACGCCTAAAGCTGAATTCGTGGGAGACCGACGAGGGGGTTAAGCGCAACAAGCTTACTGTTGTCGCAGAGAACGTTAATCTGACTCCAAATGGAGGAAGTAAAAACAGTTCTCAGCAAACAGTGTCGGCAGGAGCTGCCGTCGGAGCCGCTGCTGGAGCTGATGAGGATACTCCATTCTAGGGTTTCTATTGTCGCCCATACAGTAAGTTAGCTGTTCTTATCTGTAGGCAATTGCCTGAGCAAAACAGCCGAGCTTCATCCCTGCTCGAAAATGTAGGTTTCTAACCCGTTCCTAACCTTAAAGAGATGATACTACAAAACGGGTATTTTTTTCTAGGAAATACAAATGGACATAATGGACATTCTCTTTTGGTTCGTTGTGATTGAGGAAGAGGACAGATACTATGAAGAATCTTAATGTAATGGCCCCTATCAACCCTCTTGGTTATGGGGTGGCAGCTAAGAACACTGTTAAATTTTTAACCAAGTTTTTTGACCTATCCCTCTTCACAATAGGCAGTCCAGAATTTGAGTCTCAAGAAGAATATGATTTTTTCACTGAAATGATTCAAAGATCCCGATCCTCTTTTGATAAAGAGGCGGCATGTTTAAAAATCTGGCATGAATTTGATATGGGCATTAGGGCAGGAAAAGGAGATATGATTGCATACTCTTTCTTTGAGCTTAACAGGATGAATGATATGAAGAAACACAACTTGTCCCAATGTGAAAAGGTTGTTGTCTCTTCCAAGTGGGCAAAAAATATCGTTCAAGAAGAAACGGGACACAAAAATGTTTATACCGCGCCTCTAGGGGTAGACAACACTGTTTTCTTTCCTACTAACCAAAAGCAGGAAAAATTTATCATATTCAATTGCGGAAAGTGGGAAATAAGAAAGGGTCACGACATTATACTTGATGTCTTTCAGTCTGCCTTTCCAGATAATGACGATGTTGAGTTGTGGATGATGTGTCAAAACCCAATCGCCCCACCAGAATATAATCAAAAATGGAATAACCACTATAGACAAGACCTTAGGGTAAATCTTATAGATAGGGTTCAAAACCACCGACAGCTTGCGCAAGTAATGAATCAAACATCATGTGGTTTCTTTCCAAGCAGGGCAGAAGGGTGGAATTTAGAATTGCTTGAAATGATGGCGTGCGGAAAGCCTGTAGTAACAACCGACTACGCCTCACATACAGAATTTTGCACAAACGAAAATAGTATAAAATTTAAACCTTCGAAGCTTGAAGAGGCAAAAGACGGGATGTATTTTTCAGGAGGAGAAGGAGAATGGGCATCCCTAGAAGAAATTAAAAGAGACTTCATTGAAGCTCTTAGAAACCTATATGAAGAATGGAAAAGCAGCAATACAATACTTAACCAGCAGGGGGTTGTGTCAGCCCAAAAATTTAACTGGCTAAACACAGCAGAAAAAGTCAAGGAGGCAGTCAATGCCTAAAACCCCTACCCTCCCAAGTATACTCGTCAGTAAGATGTTTGATGGCGCCCAGATGCCAACAAAGGGGAATAGATCTGACGCAGGATATGATATGTATTCGACAGAAAAGGTGGCTATCCCAGCCGGAGCAACTGCTCTTATTTCCACCGGAATCTCCATGGAAATACCAGAGGGTTACGTAGGGCTTATATGGGACAGGTCTTCAATGGGAGTAAATGGAATCCATAGACACGCCGGAGTAATTGATTCGGGATACAGAGGACATATAAAAGTTTGTCTACACAATACAACAAAAGACGTTTATCATGTAGAGTCTGGAGACAGAATAGCCCAGATATTAATCCAAGAATGCCCTCATTTTGAATTATGTTCAGCGAACTCTTTGGGAGAAACAGAGAGAGGTGCTAGTGGTTTTGGGAGCACTGGAAGATGAGCAAGCTAAGCGGGATGCGCACCTATTTAGCAGGAGCTATGGATCGTGTTCCCGACGGAGGAGTTGAGTGGAGGAATAGGATATCTCCCATATTAAAAACCATGGGCATAACCGTTCTTAATCCCTGTGATAAACCGGCGGACGTAGGGATAGAGGATGTTGGAACCAGACAAAAGATAGACCGACTTAAGAATAATGGTGAGTATTCTAAGATAAGAGACTCTTATTCTGTTATAAGAACTCTTGATTTAAGATGTGTTGATGTATCGGATTTTATTATAGCGTCTATAGATACGGACGTTCACGCTTGCGGAACCTACGAAGAGATATCTGTTGCCAATAGTCAGAAAAAACCAGTTCTTATATGGTGTCAACAGGGGAAAAAAAATGCCCCAAACTGGCTCTTTTTCATGCTGCCCCACCAACATATATTTGGCTCCTTGGATGAGATATTGAGATATCTTATTAATCTAGATAGCGGCAAAGATATTAATCACTATAAAAGATGGTTTTTCTTTGACCAAAATAAAATGTGATTCCCCCAGTTTTTTATCTTGTTGTCTCTTCTGACCCCTCCCCCCTCTCTTTATGGGGTATAATATAGTATGATAAGATACTTAAAGGCAATCCGGTCTCTATTCTCAAAAAAAGCCCCTGAGGGCGATACAGTTGATGCACAAGGTGAAGGATTCATATCGGATGAAGATTGTTCTGCGAATATAGAAATAAGACTTAATAGAATGTCTGGTGATTTTAATGTCGTTGTCTCTGTTCAGGATCTCGATGATGATACAGCAGAAACCCTAGGACTACTACTGTTTTTGATTAACTCTGGAAACCTCAAGGAGTACTTTACCGAAGCCTATGGTAACTGGGCACTCTCTGACAGCGAAAGGGTTTCTTTCTTACACGAGGTGTACCTAAAGTGGTTGTCTGCTGAGGACAGCCTCAAAGACGAATATGACAAACTAGCAATCAACCCATCCAATGTTTTTGGATTAAATTCTCAATCAAATTAGAGAAAGAAAGAAGGGACTTCCATGAGCAATTCTTTTGAATATCCGCAAGATTTCGAAGTTTACTGGGAAAAATGGGTTGATGTTTACCAAAGTGAAATCGATGAGATTGATCAGGCCCTAGAACAATTTGAAGACCTTCAAGATCTTGAGGGTCTAGAATATGACATAGACCCTGAGACTATGGAAAAACTAGAGGCGATGTCTAGCATGCCCTCTATAAAAACAATAATGACCCCTTTCGGGATGATTCCATTAACAGAACAGTCATTGGCAAGTAATCACTTCAAGTTCTGGGTAGGGCACAGTAACTTCAAATTGCTTAATTCTCACCGTAAAATAATAGGTTCGGTTAGAGGGGTTGAGACAATGGATATTTTAACGCCCTATCGTTTTAGAATAGCGGTTGCAAAACTGTTCGTTGATAGAGAGGTTATGTCGGAAGTAAGAAAGTCTCTACTAGACACGATCCAATGAAAAAAAATAACAGTAACGATCTAGGCTTCAACGACTATATCAGGAGCACTAGAGAAATGTTTTTGTTGCCATTAAACTCTGAAGACCCCGAGATAGTTACAAAAACCGCCACACACTTCCTGACAAGCCTCAGGCTACTAGAAGCCGACTCTAAAAACCCCATTGTTCTGCACTCATTTAGTACAGGAGGAGATTGGTATGGGGGCATGGTAATATATGATGCTATCAAATATAGTTCGTGTAATTTTGTGGTAATATCATATGGAATAGCCGCCTCTATGGCAAGCTTAATCCCTCAGGCTGTGTATCCTCATGGCAAGAGAATAACAATGCCCAATTGTGACTGGATGATCCACGAAGGGTACATCTCAACTCAAGGAACCTACAAACAGGTTCTGTCTGGCACCCAATGGGATCAAAAATTAAGAGCTAGGACTTATAAGATGTACTCTCGCCCATGTCTGGGAACTGGGGAGTTTTTCAAAGGAAAAAAGATAGCCCAAGTAGAAAACTACATAAAAAGGAAACTTGAAGCAAAGGAAGACTGGTGGATGTCATCAGAGGACAGTATTAAATATGGCTTTTGTGATCACCTTGTAGGCGAAGAAGGATTTGAAACAGTAGACAAGATAGTAAATAATGTATCTAGAATTTTGCAACTATAATAACTCTCATTTTGATGACATAGAGAGTCAGACAAGGCAGGTTTTCGACGCTGTTTCTGTTGGGTTTTCTGGAGTAGCAGTTCCTGTTTATCTACTAAAAGAAGTGGCCACCTACTTTAGTAAAACCATTATAGATGTAGCAACAGTAATAGATTTCCCTAATGGGACCTCAGATAAAAAAATAAGGCAGCATGAATTCTTAGTTGCCCTGAAAATAGGAGCAGACTTCATAGATGTCCCGATCAATCCTTATCTTGTAAGGGATAAAAAATATTCTAAAATAGAATCCGAAATAAAGACCTTTATGAGAATGTGTAAAGATTACGGAGCAGAACCAAGGATGATTATGCAGTACAATCTTCATACACTGAAGGAGTCTCTAGCATTAGCTAGGTTTATGCAAGACCTAGAAGTACCCTATATACTTCCTGCTTCCGGGTTTCATAACGACGACATGTACGACAATTTAGTCCTCTGCTCCTCCATAGAAGAAAAAACAGATATAAAAACCATCTTCAACGGACACATTTGGCTAAAAAGCCAATACAATAACGCTGTTAAATCAAATATTTTTGGTTTAAGGCTTTATTCTTTTAACTTACTATCTAGTTTTAGTGTATAAGCTACCATTGGACAGGATTATTTTTTGTTAGGAACTATAGGATTGATATTGGCTCATACTAAAAAGGTTAATAAAAATGAGCTTTATTACTAATATTACGTCTACTCCCGCTACTACAGGGAGCTTTACTAATGGTTATCCAACCGATGTTGATAATAATCAAGGCAACGTTCGAGCTGGTGGTACTATTGCAGATTCCGCACAATTTTCTTCTAATTCATTAGGAGAAGGGAATCCTATAACAACCATTGTTTCCGGTGTGAATAACTTTCAAGCAGGCGATGGAACTTGGAATCAACAAACTCAGTTTTCAGATATCATGAAGGCCACAACCACTATTGGTGGTGCTGCCAACAACGCTATCTTATTCGGAGCCAGTGACTCCGCAGCTGGAGATTCCATACATCAAGCTGCTACGCTAAGAGTACGCCTATACAAGACTGCTGTTCGAGCAGGAGACTGGAATCCATTCAGTGGCTGGTCATCTGCACCATCTGTTGTTGAGTCCGGTGGATTCAACATTAGTTCTGACATTGATAACTCTTCAACGCTCAAGTCTAGTGGAACTGACCATGCGGCCAATCCGTCTTCGGCAATTCCGGGTGAGCTTACCCAACATCAAGGTGTTCTTGGAAACCCAAGTAACTTGGACTACAAGCCTAGATACCTATGGTAATGTCTTTTTAATTAGAGGGGCAAAGAAATTTGCCTCTCTTTTTTTTAACTTAACAACAATGAGAAGCAACAATGAAATTTTTAGTCTTTTTGCCACCAGCATTAGTAGCTGTCGGAGATGCAATACCCGGATTCGATTGGGGAACAATTTCCGCAACAGGACTGTTAGGATGGTATCTTTGGTATACAACTAAGGTTGTTTTCCCCAATCATCAAAAACGGGTTGGAGAAATGCAGGAAAGCTTTACCGAGCAGTTTAATATACAAAGAGAGCACTACGAGAACATTATTGAAGATGTTCAAACTAGACAAGATAAAAGACACGAACAAATCGTAGAAACTCTAGAAAAAATTAATGATTCCCTAGACAAATCCCAATAAATGATGTATAATATATTATGTCAATATTTTTTTTAAAGGAGACATCGAATGATTGAAAAGCTAAAAGGCTTATTTAAATCACGCCGCTTTTGGACGGCCTTTGCTAGTGTAGTCGTAGTAGTTTTACACGACAGCTTTGGAATTCCAGAAGAAACCGCGAACACTATTGCCGCAATTGGCGTTAGTTGGATCGTTGGCGACTCGCTTAGAATTACAGAATAAAATGGATTTTGTTCCACTAAAGGGGGCGATTTTTCGCTCCCTTTTTTTATAGACTTTTTTAACCAAGGAAACAAGAATGGACATTGAAAGTTTAGACCTAAGCTATGGGTCTGCATTTGATTCGCACATAGCACAGGAAAAAGCAAAGAAAAAATGTAGACTTTGCTACGGCAGAGGCTTTGTCATGATAACATATCCAAAACATAATGCGGCTTCTAAAAGTTATTGCGAATGTGTTGCTAAAAAGTTAGAGAAAGAAGAATAGGCCACTTTTAAGTAGGTGTATATACCATTGACAACCAGACACAAAAGAGCGATAGAAACAAATTCGCTAAAGCGACACAGCTCTGGTTACTCAGTATTTTTTTTGATTAGGTTCACAGAATAAACATAACTTCCCTTACAGGCAGTGAACGGGCAAAAGAATAATTTAAGTGTCGCTTTTTTACAACATAGAAGCCCACCCAAAAAAGGTGGGCTTTTTTATGTTATCCAAGCAAGATATAGCGATTATGCGGGTACAATTGAAATAGTTACAATGCCAAAAAATATTTATACTGAAAGTTTATTAAACCGATATGAGTGACAATAGCAAGACGGTTAAGAAGCGCAATGGGAGATTGGAAGAGCTAAATTTAGATAAGATTAATGAGTGCGCAGAAAGAGCTTGTGAAGGGTTAGAGGAGGTTTCTATTAGCGAGATAGTGTTAGATGCTAGCCTCCAGCTATATGACAAAATTCCAACCAAAGATATAGATAAAGCACTAATTCTATCCTCTCGGTCTAAGATTGAAAAAGAACCGAATTATACATACGTTGCAGCTAGGCTACTTCTCAACAATCTATATAAAGAAGTTTTTGGAGAGGGTGTCGATAGTGAAGTGTTTGAACAGCAATATAAAAAATCATTTGTTCAGAATATAAAGAGACTCGTAAAAGCAGAAAGACTTAATGAAGACCTATTGTCTTATGATCTTGACCTGTTGTCTAGCCATATCGCCACAGAAAGAGATGGTCTTTTTAAATATCTAGGAATCCAAACTTTATATGATCGTTACTTCATACATATAGAGCAAAGAAGAATGGAAACCCCTCAGGGCTTTTATATGCGAGTAGCAATGGGGCTATGTCTCAATGAAAAAAACAAAGAAGAGAGGGCTATTGAAATATACAATATGATGTCTGAGTTTAGATACTCCCCATCTACTCCTACTTTGTTTAACAGTGGGACACAAAGATCTCAACTTTCATCATGCTATCTCAGCACTGTTGACGACTCTATAGACGGAATCTTTGGTACTATTCACGGACAGGCCAGACTTTCTAAGTATGCTGGAGGGCTCGGTGTAGACTGGACTCCCGTCAGGTCTTCTGGATCATACATACAGGGTACCAACGGCCAGTCCTCGGGCCTTGTTCCTTGGCTTAAAATATTTAATGACACTCTAGTTGGGGTAAATCAAGGCGGAAAAAGAAAAGGTGCTGGATGCGCCTATTTAGAAATTTGGCATCTTGACGTTGAAGATTTTCTTGAATTAAGAAAAAACACAGGTGACGATAGGCGTAGATGTCACGATATGAATACCGCACTATGGGTCTGTGACGAGTTTATGGAACATGTTCGTAAGGAAATGGATTGGTATCTATTTGACCCATCAGAATGTCCTGACTTGCACGAAACGTATGGTAATAAGTTTTCCAAACTATACAATCACTACAAAAATATGGCAGACGAGGGCGATATTAAAAGCTTCGCTAAGATTCCCGCGAAAGACCTATGGAAAAAATGTTTAAAGTCTTTGTTTGAAACAGGTCATCCTTGGATCACTTTCAAAGACCCCTCCAATATCAGGTACTCAAATAAACACAGCGGAGTTGTGCACTCTTCTAACTTATGTACAGAGATATTACTGCACACCAAGCCCACTAGGTACAATGAGGGAGAGGTAACAGAAAGAGGAGAGACTGCGGTATGTAATCTAGCCAGTATAAACCTATCCAACCACATCAAGGTCAGAACAGTTGATTGGAAAAAACTAAGAGAAACCGTCGAGGTCGCTGTAAGAGGACTAGACAACGTTATAGATATAAATTTTTATCCCACTGAAGAAGCAAGAAACTCCAATACAAAACATAGGCCTGTCGGACTTGGGGTTATGGGCACTCATGACCTTCTCCACAAGCTGGGCATCTTTTATGACTCTGAAGAAGCTATCGAGCTATGTGACAAGGTTCAAGAATTTATCTCCCTTTATGCTATAAGGACATCTGCAATGTTGGCAAAAGAAAGGGGTACATATCCCTCTTTCGGTGGGTCTGAATGGGACAAGGGAAATCTTCCCATTGATACCTATTGTACACTACTCTCAGAGAGAAAGCCTATAGGAATCGAAGAAGACAAGGAGTCCTTTGAGACTCTAGAAGAATGGGGTGGGGTTAGGGATCTAGTTGCAAAGCACGGAATGAGAAATTCTAACGTAATGGCTATAGCGCCAACAGCCACCATCTCCTATATACAGGGATGTTCTCAATCTATTGAGCCCGACTATTCGGTTCTTTTTGTATACTCTACCCTTAGTGGGGAGTTTACAATGATAAACGAACACTTTGTTGCTGCTGCGAAGAAGTCAGGGATCTGGTCACAGGAGTTGGTTGATGCCCTAAAGAGTGTAGACGGAGACGTAAACGCCTTAGTTGACTTGGACGACTCACTGAAAGAACAATTTAAAAATGCTTTTGATATTGATTTTCACACTCTTATAGAAGCAGCCGCAGCAAGACAGAAATGGATTGATATGGGACAGTCTTTAAATCTTTACAATAAACACGAAAGCTTGAAGTATTTGAACGACATGTATCTCTATGCGTGGGAAAAAGGACTAAAAACAACCTATTATTTAAGAGGTAAGGCAGCAACAAGACTAGAAAAGTCAACTATTTCTGACACAAATCTCAAGAATGAGAGTATAATTGATGTACCAAAGGCCTGCTCTATTTTAGACCCCGGATGTGAAAGCTGTCAATGAAAAAAACTAAAGAAATTATATCAGATAAAGTTTCTGTTGTAAATCAAATCCTTCCTCATGTCAATAAGTGGGCTTGGGATTTATTTATTGATGGAGCAGCAAATAACTGGATGCCTACAGAAATTTCTATGGCAAAAGACATAGAGCAATGGAAGTCAAACCTTCTTTCTGAAGATGAAAAGCTCGTAGTTAAGAGGTGTCTTGGATTCTTTGCTGGCTCAGAGTCTCTGGTAGCAAACAACTTACTATTAAGTGTCTTCAAGTTCGTCACAGACCCAGAGTGTCGTCAGTATATACTTAGGCAAGCATATGAAGAAAGCCTTCACAACCTTACGGTGGTTTACATTTGTGATTCTCTCAACCTTGATATTGATGAGGTTTATGAAGCATACAACTCCATCCCAAGCATAAAAGCAAAAGATGACTTTTTAATGAACATCACAACAGATATTAATCGTGTAGACTTTAACATAAATACCATAGAAGGTAAAAGGGAGTTCCTCCGCAATATCATTACCTATTATGTTATCTGCGAAGGGATATTCTTTTTCTCTGGTTTCGCTATGTTGCTTTCTTTTAATAGACAAAATAAACTTCCGGGAATTGGAGAACAGATTCAGTATACCCTCAGGGATGAAAGCCTACATATTGAGTTTGGAACAAAGCTTATTAACAGAATTAGAGAAGACGATCCCAAAGTATGGACAAAAGCTTTTGAAAAAGAGACCCTAGCACACATAGAAGCTGCTATGGAACTTGAGCTAGCATACGCGAGAGAAGTTCTTCCTACTGGCATATTAGGCCTTAACTCAGACATGTTTATTGACTATGTCCAGTATATTGCCGATAGAAGGCTTACAAACCTTGGTCTAGATTCCCCGTTCGGAGAAGCTAAGAACCCATTTCCTTGGATGAGTGAAATCATTGACTTAGAAAAGTGTAAAAACTTTTTTGAGACGAGGGTGACGGAATATTCCGTCGGCACGCTAGTTGACGACTTTTAGGTGTATGTTTAGGTGGAACTCTACCTTTTACTCTGGAGCTAGCTATGATTGATTTCGTTTTTGACAGAAGGAATTTATTAAGAATAGGATCTATAGGCGCTGTAATGTCAGCAATAGGACTTTCTGACTATGCTTTTTCGCAAGACGGAGCTACCGCATACAAAGACAAGACAGTGGTATGGTTATGGCTTGCAGGAGGCCCAGCTCAATTTGAGACATTTCATGCCCCACTAGACAACGTCCCCTCAGAATGGCAACCAGCGAACGGAAAGATATATGATTCGAAGACTAACATCTCTCTTGG
>Ga0255047_10001705_pt1 | contig 15471 bp, 20 predicted proteins | sample JV7_2_1_MG_FD_183640 | JGI IMG/M metagenome (GOLD analysis project Ga0255047, IMG submission 183640) | Seawater microbial communities from Jervis Inlet, British Columbia, Canada - JV7_2_1 | ecosystem: Environmental > Aquatic > Marine > Inlet | place: Canada: British Columbia | collected 2016-10-06
GCCATATTTACTCACGGACAAAATATGACACCTCAAATCCAAGGGGATGGATAGCCTGATGGCCGGCACGGGTTCAAGCGGCAGGCGTCCCGACCCTCGAGGGCTGCGGCTGTTGAAGGGCACAAAGCCGTCGCGGATGAATCCTGACGAGCCGGAGCTAGAAACGGTGGCTGAGCTTCCTGATCCGCCGTCCATGCTGAACAAATCGGCTAAGGCCATCTGGCAGGAGGAAGGCCCCGAGATGTTGGCCAAGGGTGTTCTGACGGTGGCCGACCTGGGCACCTGGGCCGACTATTGCCACCTGAAGGCTGAGCAGACCACTCTGATTCGGAGGATTCGGCATGAGGGACGGGTGCTGACGAACACGCAGGGCAACAAGTATCGCAATCCCAATACCACGATCCTGCGAGAGGTGCGGCAGGATCTACACCGGCTAAGGCTGGAGCTCGGCCTGACGCCAGCAGCCCGTACCAAAGTCAAAGCCATCAAACCCGCCAAAGCACCCAACAAGTTTGACGATATATGACACAGGCCAGCCATCCTCACTCAGAAGCGGCTTTTGGTTACGCTGAAGATGTGGTGGCTGGGCGTGTTGTCGCCTGCAAGTGGGTGCGGCTGCGCTGTCAGTATCAACTCGACCTGTACGAGTCCTGGCTGGCGGATGAGCGGGAGGATATCCGCTACAACTACGATGAGGCCGAGCGGGTTTGCAAGTTCATCCAGCGGCTGCCCCATGTCAAGGGGCGCTGGGCCAGGGATGGCAGGGATATCGAACTCGAGCCGTGGCAGCAGTTCATTCTGGCTCAGACTTTCGGCTGGCAGGTATGGGATGAAGAGGCGGATGGTTGGGTGCGGCTGTATCGCACGGTCTATGTGTCTGTGGCTCGCAAGAATACGAAGACCACGATGTGCTCAGGCGTGGGCCTGTTCGGTGGGTTTGCAGAGGAGGAGGCTGGCGCGGAGGTGTACTCGGCGGCGACAGGCAGGGACCAGGCGCGGATTGCCTTTGACATTGCCAACCAGATGGTGCGGAAGTCACCTGATCTTCAGAGCCGGTTTGATATCCGCTCGCAGGCGCACAACATCTACTCCATAGAGACGGGCTCGAAGTTCGAGGCGCTGAGCTCGGATGTCAAGGGACTGGACGGCAAGAATCCGCATGTGGCCATCATTGATGAGTTCCACGCCCACAAGAACAATGAAGTGCTGGATGCCATGGAGACGGGCATGGGCTCTCGGGAGCAGCCGCTGCTGTGGATCATCACGACAGCCGGCAGCAATCTGGGCGGGCCGTGTTTCCAGATGGAGCACTATGTGCAGCGAGTGCTTGAGGGTGTGGTGGTGGATGAGCGGGTCTTCGGCATCATCTACACGCTCGACCAGCCCGAGTCACTCGATGGCGGTGACAAGGGAGATGAGTGGACAGATCCGGCTTGCTGGATTAAGGCCAATCCCAACTTGGGCGTGTCGGTGTTCCAGGCGGACCTGGAAAGTCGCTGCAAGCAGGCGCAGGAAGATCCGATCAAGCAATCAGCGTTTCTGACAAAGCGGCTCAACATCTGGGTGGCGGCTGACATTCGCTGGATGAACCTGTCCACCTGGAATGTCTGTGGTGAGGCGTTCGATGTGGGGCAGTTTAAGGGTGTGCCCTGTTGGATGGGAGTGGACTTGGCTAGCCGGGATGACATCTGCGCCATTGCGCTGGTGTGGCGGCGGGATGGGCACCTGTACACATCGCTCCGGTACTTTCTGCCGAGGGGCACTCTGCTGGAGCAGGCGCGGCTGGTTCATAAGAACTATGAGGCGTGGGCAGCGACAGGCAAGCTGGAGCTGACGCCGGGCGACATTATCGACTTCAACTATATCGAGGCTGAGATTCTCGCCATGGCCAAGACATTCCAGGTGGAGGAGATCGCCTATGACCCGTGGCGGGCGACTCAGTTGGCCACCAACCTCGAGTCGAAGGGTGCCACGGTGGTGGAGATCGCGCCGACTATCAAGAACTTCTCAGAGCCCATGAAAGAGATGGGGTCACTGGTCAATCGCGGGATGTTCCATCACGGCGGCGATCCGGTGTTGACTTGGATGGTGTCTAACGTGGTGGCACACCGAGACAAGACCGACAACATCAAGCCAAACAAGGAACGCCCAGAGAACAAGATTGACGGGGTAGTGGCGATCCTGATGGCCATGTCTCGGATGATGCGGCACCAGGAGCCGCAGCCCAGTCGTTACGAAGATCCCGATGCGGAGGTGCTAGTCATATGAGGAAGTCGATCTGGGGCAGGGGCATTGTGCTGGGCCGGTTTGATCTTCGGCTCATATTCGACAGCATCTATCCGCGGCTTGGTGTCATGTTGGACTTTCGGACATTGGATGACTGGCTCGAGATTGAGGTGTGCATCCTGGTGCTCACGTTGAGTCTATCGGTGGGCAGGCGATGAGATCCCGAGCCATTCAGGGCCTGTTGGGTTTGCTACTGCTGGGTACTGGCGTTGCGTTTGTCGATTGGCGGGTGGGGGTTGCGGCCTTCGGCTTGCTGTTGTGGGTAGATAGTTGGAGGGTGGCGAGGTGAGCATACTTGAGGGTCTACTAGAGAAGAGAGCATCAACAGGGGCAGCGACGGCGCTAAGCAATCCCAACTCATTCCTGTACAACTGGTTCAGCGGCGGTGCGAGTGATGCGGCTAGTGGGATGGCGGTTTCTGAAACCACTGCGCTCAATATCGCGGCGGTCTACTCGGCGGTCAATGTGTCGGCGCGTACCATCTCGAGCTTGCCGCTCAAGGTGTACAAGTCGCTGGAACCGCGGGGCAAGGATGAGGCGAGGGACCACCCGCTGTATCCGATACTCAAGACCACACCGAATGGCGATGTGACCAGCGCTGCATGGCGGCGGACGATGCAGGGCGATGTGCTGTTGTGGGGTAACGGCTACTCGGAGATCGAGAGGGATGGCGGTGCCAGGGCCATAGGGCTGCACAGGCGGCACCCCAGCCGGGTGACACCAGAGCGGGTGGCTGGGAAGCTGGTGTATCGGGTGACGAACCACAACAAACCGGATTCATCCGTGGCGGCAGCGGACATGCTGCACATCCCCAACTTCTCAACGGATGGCATCAAGGGGCTGTCACCCATCCAGGCCCATCGGGAAGGGCTGGGGCTGGCGCTCGCTGCTGAGCGAACGGCGGGTGCGTTCTTTGGTAATGGTACGTTTTTTGGCGGCTTCATCAAGGCACCAGGCAACATGAGCCCGGAAGCGAGGGAGCGGCTGCGGCTGAGCCTCGAGGCGCTGCACAAGGGGCCAGACCGGGCGCACAAGTTTGCCGTGCTGGATGAGGGCATGGATTACCAGTCGTCGGGAGTGCCACCGGAGGATGCACAACTGCTGGCGGTGCGGCTGTTCCAGGTGAGCGAAGTGGCGCGGCTGTACAACCTGCCGCCACACAAGTTGGGTGACCTCGAGAACGCCACCTACAGCAACATCGAGGAGCAGTCGCTAGCCTTCGCTCAAGACCACGTGGTGCCGTGGCTGGTGGTCTGGGAGCAGGAGCTCCAGCGGAAGCTGTTTGGCGGCACGGAGTATTTCGCTGAGCATGTGACACATGGCCTGCTCCGTGGCGACTTTGCCACCCGGTCTGAGGGTTACGTCAAGATGATCCTCAACGGGATCATGACCCGCAATGAGGTGCGGAATCTGGAGAACCTGAATCCAGCAGAGGGTGGGGATCAATACATCGTGCCGCAGAACGTGGCGCTGCTGGATGATGATGGGGTGCCGGTGCCTGTCAGTGGGCCGTCCATGCCGCCACCGATAGCGGGTGAGGTGCGGTCAATGGATGTGGAGTTCCGCGCCAATCGCTCACTCGAGGATCGCTGGCGGATACAGGAAACCTTCCGGCAGCTGATCGAGGATGCGTTGCACAGGGTAGTGGCCAGGGAGCGCAACGCCATCAAGCGGCAGCTAAAGAAGATGCCGGAGCAGGGGCGCCCGGGCTTCACCGAGTGGGTTGTGGAGTTCTATGCCGACCACCGGGAGTTCGTGTCACGGGCTCTGACGCCAGTGCTACTGGCCCTGCTGCGGGAGGTGTCTGCGGTGGCGATTGCTGAGGCGGGTGCAGAGGCCGGCGAGATTGAGCAGCGGCTGGGTGAGTTCACCGATGGCTACACAGAGGCTGCCACCACCCGGTATGTGAAGACTCAGGAGAATCAACTGGTAGCGCTGGTGCGGGAGGCTGAGTCAGAGGAAGAGGCGGCTGCTCTGGTCGAGGAGCGGCTGACGGGGTGGCAGGACACCACCGCCAGCAAGACGGCTCTGAAGGAAGCCACACAGGCCACCAGTGCCATCTCGAGGGCGGTCTATGCTTTGGCTGGTGTCACGGTCATTCAGTGGGTGGCCAATCGTGGTGCCTGCCCGATCTGCACCAAGATGCACGGGCGCACGGTGGAGGTGTCCGGTGCGTTCTTGCGGAAGGGTGAGACAGTCGATCCCGAGGATGAGCAGACCGCGCCGCTGCAAACGAAGCAGATCATTCAGCACCCGCCACTACACCGGGGCTGCAAATGTGGGGTGAGCCCCAAGTAGGAGATGACCATGGACAGAGAAAGCCGTTTCGTACCTATCGAGATTGAGAGCCGTGATGGTGAAGAGGGCATGACGCTGGTGAGCCACGCCCCACCGTGGGAGTCGTTGTCCCAGAACCTGGGTGGCTTTCAGGAGCAGTTTGTGCGTGGTGCATTCACCAACTTGGATGAAGACATTGTGGCGACGTACAACCACAACCCGAGTGCCATTCTGGGCAGGACAGTGGCGGGCACTCTGGCGGTGGCTGAGGATGATGACGGGCTGCGTTATGAGGTGAGCTTGCCTGATACCACGGTGGGTCGTGATCTGTCCGAGTCGATCCGGCGCGGTGACGTGCGCGGCAGTAGCTTCGAGTTTGTGGTGGAGCCGGGCGGTGAGGAGTGGAGCAAGGATGAGGACGGCACTGATCTGCGGACGGTGACCAGCGCCAGGCTGTTCCAGGTGGGGCCGGTGACCAACCCGGCTTACAGCGACACCAGCGTGGCCCTGCGGAGCCTGGAGGATCACCGCAAGGCTGAGCAGGACATCATTGACGAGGCTGAGAAAGCCAAGGCGGAAACACAGGCTGAGGCCATCGAGCAGGCCAAGCGGCGACTGCGGCTGGCTGAGGCTGAGTGATGTTTGCATAGTGTGCTATACTGCACACAGGTTGCATTGAGATGCAGCCTACGGTTGTTTGACAGACTGCTGGCCCGAGTCAATGCCCAACGGGGCACGAAGCCGTAGCTGTTCGATTGACTTGGTAGTGACGCTCCAGCCGTAGCCGAGTTCTAGGGCACAACGTCACAGCGGTCACGCAATACACAAATTGCGTGGGCTCTGTGGCCTTGTGCCCTTTTTGTTTGGCCCGCGCTAGGGAGAGGGAGGTTACCAAGTGAATAGCAAAGAGCTACGGGAACAGCGGGCCAAGCTGATCCATGACGCTCGAGTGCTGGTCGAAGAGGCCAAGGCTGAAGACCGCACCTGGTCCGATGAGGATGAGGCGCGGTTTGATCAGATGATGGCCGATGCCGACGGGTTGCGGAAGGACTACGAGCGCATCGAGGCCCTTGAGGGTGCCGAGCGTGACGTGGCTGCCAGCCGTGGCGTGGCGTCCGAGGATGACCAGCTCGAGAGCCGGGAGAGCGATCCCGAGGCCGAAACGCGGGCCGCGGCTTTCAGCCGTTACCTGCGTGAAGGCGACAAGTATCTGAGCGAGGGTGAGCGGCGAGCGCTGCAAACGGACAACGATATCCAGGCTGGTTATCTGGTGCCCGAAGAGCAGTTCATCAACGAACTCATCAAGACGAAGGATGACCAGACGTTCGTTCGCCAGTGGGCGCGGAAGTTCAGCATGGTCAACGCCAAGAGCCTGGGCGTTCCGTATCGGAGCGCGGCTCTGTCGAGTGCGGCCTGGGGCGGCGAGATTGTCGCGCCGACTGCCGATAGCACCTATGCCGTCGGCAAGCGGGAACTCTACCCGCAGTATGCTGCGGCTTCCATCCTGGTCAGCAGGGATCTGCTCCGCAATTCGGTGCAGTCGGTTGACAGCATTGTGGCTGCCGAGTTTGGCCGCGACTTTGCGGAGTTGGAAGAGGATGCCTACTTTACCGGCAACGGTTCTGGGCAGCCGCTGGGTGTGTTTACAGCGAGCTCGGATGGCATCTCGACCAGTCGGGATTATTCGACCGGCAACAGCAGTACCGAGGTGAAGTTCGACGGCCTCATTGGCGCCAAGTGGAACTTGAAGCCGGCTTACTGGCCGAGCGCCAAGTGGCTGTTTGATCGCACGGTGGCCACGCAGATTGCCATCGAGAAGGATGGCGAGGGCAATTACCTCTGGCGCGAGAATGTTCGCGTTGGGGAGCCTGACCAGCTTCTGGGCCTGCCGGCTTTCATCAGTGAGAGAGCGCCGGCCACGATGACCAGCGGCCTGTACGTGGGCATCCTGGGCGACTTCTCCTACTACTGGATCGCGGATTCTCTCGACATGGAACTGATGCGGCTTGACGAGCTCAATGCCCGCACCAACCAGGTTGAGTTCATTGGCCGACTCAAGACCGACGGTATGCCGGTCCTCGAGGAAGCTTTCAGCCGCGTGAAGTTGGGCTAAGGGGAGATCAGAGATGAATCTGAGTAAGGATGTGAAGATCACCCGCCACAACAATGCGGCGGCTGCGGCGGCCAGCGACATCACACCCTCGAGCGGCATTGATATGTCGGGCTTCGAGGGGTGCCTGTTCATTGTGCCGTTTGGTGCAATCACGGCCAGTGGTGTGCAGTCCATCGAGGTTCACCAGTCGAGCGATGACGGCTCGAGCGACAGCTACACGGCGATTCTCGGTAGCAACGTCGCGGTGGCTGATGACGATGACAACCAGTGCTTCTATGTGGATGTGTTCAAGCCGCGGGAGCGCTATCTAAAGTGCATTGTCAACCGTGCCACGCAGAACTCTGTTGTTGACGGCATCATCGCGTTGCAGTACGGCGCGAGCAAGAAGCCGGTGACGCATGACTCGACCACCGTTGGCGGCGGCGAGCTTCATGTGAGTGCCGCAGAGGGCACTGCCTAGCTTGATGATGTTTGACGTAGGAGATTCTCCCGCGTCTTTGTGACTACTCACGGGGGCGGGTCTAACCCACCCGCCCTCGGGGGGCAACCAGGGGAGGTTTCAATATGGGTTACCAAGGCAAGGTTTATCGGGAGCAGGGTGGCAATCGTCAGGTTGTGGCCAGTGGCGGCTCTCTGGATGTTGAGTCTGGCGGCGAGCTTGATATCGAATCAGGCGGCAGCCTAAAGCTGGCCGGCACGGCAGTTACTGCCACGGCGGCTGAGATTAACGCCATTGCAGGCGGCGGCATCTCGGCGGCTGAGTTTGACTATCTGGACGGCGCTACGGTTGCCAATTCGGTAGCCAGCAAGGCAGCCATTCTGGACGCCAGTAAGTATCTCCGCACCGCTGCCAACAACGGCACGGCAGGCACGAACTGCACGGCGGTTGAGTACGGCGACGGCTTCAACCACACCAGCGTTATCACGCTCTCGAGTGTGGCGGCTACGATTGGCGACAATGTGGCTCTAGCTGGCGGAGCGATCATCTATACGTTTCCTGCGGGCGCGTATGTCATTCATGCAGCTACGGCCAGCATTGGCATCACGCTGACAACCGGCACCCCGACTACGGATGATCCCGAGCTTGGCTTGGGCAGTCTGGTTGGCAGCGGCGCGAATGCAACGCTGGGCGATGTGGATGCTGCCGCAGAAGACATCAGTGCTGGGCCAGTTTCTTCGGTCAACCTGGTGGGCACTGCAGCCCTCATCACTTCGGCGCCTGCCCTGGCGTTTGAGGCGGCAGAGTCGCATGTGTGCAATGTGAACTATGCCGACACCTGGGCGGACGTGGACAACACTGACGCGACGATCAGCGGCACTGTGGTTCTGAACTGGACGCTACTGCCGGTGGCGTAGGGCGATGGGATACGCACGGACGGAAACCATAGCTGTAACAACGGCTGCGGATGGGTCTGCAACTGTCTACAGCGCGGAAACGTACCGCGGCCCAATCGTCAGTCTGGCGTATGTCAAGGATGACTTTGACAATGGCTCGACGTTCACGATCACGGGTGAGGCGACGGGCGTTGGCGTCTGGACAGAGACGGGCGTGAATGCCAGTGCGTCACGATCACCGCACTTGGCGGTTCATGACCAGGTGGGCGGCGCTGCGCTGTATGCGGCGGCCGGTGAGGCTGTATTGGGGATGCCGGTTCACTTGGTCAATGAGCGGCTCAAGATCGTCATTGCCTCTGGAGGCAACGCCAAAAGCGGATCATTTGTGTTGACTGTGGGTTAAGGAGAAACGCATGAGAGTGAAGGTGTGCAAGCCGATGGCAGGGCCTCTGGGAGTCTTTGCAGTTGATGACCAGGTGGACGTGCCGAGTGATGTGGGCAAGCGCTGGATTGAGGATGGCGCGGCCAAGCCGGCGAGGGGTGCTGTTGTTGAGCGGGCAGTAGTTGAGCCCGACGCTGAGCGGGCGGTGGTTGAGCCTGTCAAAAAGAAGCGGTCCAGCAAAAAGAAGCGGGCGAGCAAGGGGTAGACCGTGGAGGGGTCATTCATCGAAACGACTGTTGGGCCGACCAGCAAGCGGGTGATTGATCTGGCGCTGGTCAAAACGGAGCTCGGCATCTCTGACAGTAGCAGCGATACGAAACTGACCCGGTTGATTGATGCCGCGGCGGCTGCGTTCGCTGGTGCCGGCGGCTTGCAGCGGGAGCCGTGGCGGCGCACTGTCAAGGAGACGATGGTGGGCCGCGGTGGTGAGTTCATGTTCATCACCAACTGGCCAGTGGAGTCGGTGACTTCGATTACTGAGGCAGGCACCACGGTGACGGCCTCTGACTACACCGTAGAGGGCTGGCGGCGGGATCGTATCTACCGTGACAATGGCTGGGCGCGGGATGGCATGGGTGGCTATAGCCACTTCACACCTACGGGCAATGAGGAGCACGACACCATCGCCACGTATGTGGGTGGCTGGGTGATGCCCGAGGACATGGGCGATTGGGCTGCGGCTACCGCGTACACCACCAGCGACTTCGTGCGGGCCAGCGATCAGTCTGACCTGTTCCTGTATCAGTGTACGACCGCCGGCACCAGTGACGCTGCAGAGCCCACCTGGCCGACCACCAACGAAGGCACGGTGGCTGACAATACGGTAACCTGGACGGCTCGCAAGGCCTCGGAGTTTCCGCAGGATCTGAAAGAAGCCGCCATCATCACGGTGATTGACTGGTTCCGTGGTGGGTTGCAGATCCCCAGCGGCGTGGCCAGTGAGCGGTTTGAGTCCATGGAGATCCGCTATGACACCGGGGCGGCTGCTGGCATGGCTGCCGGTATCCCGCGCCATGCTGAGGCGATTGTGAGGCAGTACAGGTGAGCTTCGCTGCTCGTGCCCAGGCATCTGCTGCCCGGCTGGTGGGTCGCTTTGGCGGTGGCTTTACTGTGACGGTGCGGCGGCAGGCCACAACCGTGAATGCCAACACGGGCGGGGTGAGCAGCAGCAGCTACACGGATTATGACTTCCCGGCAGTGGTGCTCAACATCACAGAGGATGATCTCGAGGGCTCGCTGGCTCAGTCAGGGGATCGACTGGTGGTGCTGGATACCTCAGCCGCGGCCATTACGGTGACAGACGATGATGAACTGGTCATCAATAGCAGCGTGGTGGCGGTGAGGCAACTGCTGCCGCTGAAGCCGGGCGACACCCTCTCGACAGTGCGGCTGCACACGGAGGGCTTCTAGTGGCCACATCTCGGCACAAGGGGATGGGATCGCTGGCCCGTGAGGTGATCCCCGAGATTCAGGACATCGCCGAGGAGGTGGGGCTGGAGTTGCACAAGGCGCTCCACCGGACGCTGCTGCACAGGGTCAGGAGCACAACGCCAGTGGGCAAGTCCCGACCAGGCCGTCCGAATCCCAAACACGGTAGGGATTCATGGGGCAGCGTGATTGGTGCGGGTGTGATCGGTGGCGGCAAACGTGGCGGCAACAAGCAGAGCACGGATGCCGTGCTGCGGTCACTGAAACCAGGAGTATCGACGCGGGTGGTTGCTTCATCGCCAGTATTCAACCTCATTGACAAGGGCCGTCGAATGACCAAGAAGATCGATAAGCGTAGGTCGTTCCTGATCGGCTCACCGCGGGCGCCGCGTGGCATTACGAAGCCTGCGCTATCTAACCTGGAATCAAGGCGAGATGCAATCACCCGCGCTGTTATCAAGAAGGCTGGGGGCTGATGAGTGGTTTCGCTAATGAGCGTACCGTCATCGGCACGTTGCTCAACGGCAACTGGAGCACCACCACCATCGAGTGGCCCGGGGTCAACTTCACCCCACCCAGCAAGACGGGAGATGCCAGCGACCCGGCAGCGTGGCTGTCGTTCGAGCTGGAGAATGTGTTTGCCGAGCGGCTCACGCCCCACTGGGTGCAGCGGGATTGTGCGGTGGAGGTCGGCTACTACGAAGAGATCGCCGGCCAGGGTGACCGGCTCATGCGGCAGCGGATTGACACCCTCATGGGGATCTTCCGAGAGGCCCACACCTCAACCATCTATTTTGACGAGCCGTATTTGGAGCCGTCACAACCGGACATCAGCGGGGATGAGGAGTGGATGTTTGCACAGATCCGCATTCCCTACCGCAGATTCAGTGATGTCTCGACTGATGAGGTGCTGACATTGGCTGGCCAGGGCAGTACGCAAATGGTTATCACCGAAACGGCTCACGGTCTATCGGAAACAAATGCCGCTGGCTTGGCTTCGGGAACTTGGCAGAAAGCTATTGCTGATGCATCTGGGCCATATTCCAACGGGTTGGTTTCGACAGTGATTGATGCCGACACCTTTATGTTAACGACAGTAGGCACCGTAAGGCTCGAGAGCCATGGCTGGTCTGAGGGCAAGCTGTACCTGGATCAGTCAACGGCAGGCGCCTTGACATCTTCGGCGCCAACCACGGGAGTTGTGCAGCACGTGGCCACTGCGGTTGATGCGAACCGCGTGATTGTCCATGAATACCTGCCGGCAGACATTACTTGAGGGAGCCATGGAAAAGATCAAGTTAGAAAAGGATTGGGGCGACTACAAGGCCGGCACGGTCTTTCATGTGCTGGGCAGTGGTGTGGTGCTGGAGCGCAGCGGCGATGTGCGTGAGTCGGCCACTGGCCGGCTGCTGAAAGGCCCGGGCGTTGACCCTGACAAGGTGGAAAGCCTGCGGGCTGCCGGGTATCTGGACAAGCCTGCCAAGAAGAAGAGAGCCGCCAGGGCGGGAGGTAAGTGATGCTGGTTTACACGGATGTGCAGGCGTTCTGGGGTGAGTACGATGTGAGCGGCGAGGCTAACAAGTTCGTCGGCAGCCAAGAAGTGGAGATCAAGGACTCCAAGGTATTCAATCAGACGACGATCAAGCGCGATCCTGGCCTGTTTGACTTCAACGGCAGTCTGGCCGGTGTCATTGATGGCACCAGCAACGCCATGAACAACATCATTCTGGACAGCGGCATCGGTGGCCAGCGGCCATTCTCGTTGCATGTCGAGAGCAACCCTGGCGTGGTGGGTGGCCAGACACGGTTTGCCGATGCCATCCATGGCGGCGGCTCAGTGGTGGCGGCGCAGGGTGAGCTCAATGAGTTCAACATGAGCCTGGCCGGTGACTCGGCTCTGCTGGTGGCAGGCAAGATTCTGGCCATTGGCACCAAGACCAGCACGGCGGATGGCGCGGGTGTGCAGATGCCGGCAGCTGTGGCGGATGGTCAGTCGGTCTACGCGGTGCTCCACTGTACGGCTAGCACGGGCACCATTGACGTGGTGATCGAGAGTGATGCCGGGGACACCTGGAGCGGTGCAGAGACTACGCGATTTACGTTTACCCAGGTGGTCGATTCAACGCCCACCTATCAGTTCATGAAGCTGACACCGAGCGGCGGTATCAGCGACACATGGTGGCGGGCCACCTGGACTTCGGCCAGTACGCCCAGCCACGCCATTTCAGTTTCATTGGGCATTCGATAGGCCCAGAGGGAGAACGGTATGGATGTACGCACAGGTATTTACTGTGAGCTTCCCACCGGCACGGATCGTTCGGGGCTGGTCGAGAAGTGGGAGTTGGCCAAAGAGGCGGAAGTGCATGATAGCCGCCCGGGCAACAGCACGACAGTCAAGCGGGATGTGGGGATGCAGAATCATGGCCCGCTGACTCTGACGGTGGCGGATGACACCAGCCAGACGTTCCTGGAGTATCTGGATGGGGCGCTGGGCACCAAGGTGGCATTCCTGGTCCGTGGCGACAGCGCCGCCAAGGGCGTTGGCAACATGGAGTGGACGGGTAGCTGCATTGTGGCGTCTGTTCCGGCTGATGCTGGGCAAGGCGATCCGCTGCGGTACACGGTGTCATTCCCGATTGACGGCGCTGCAACTGGCGCGACTGCGTAGTAGTGATCTGTGCGAGGCGTCGTGCGGTTGCTTGGGGAGGCCAACCCGCCCTCATGCGAGCGGCTCCGAATCCTGCCATGTATGGCTAAGCGTTGGCCTGGCTGTGTGGTGTGGCCGGGCGGCGCCTCGTACTTTCTAAGGAGGAAGGCATGAAGCTATCAGCGGTACTGCCGCAGTTTTCTATCAATGAGTCGCGCTGGGTGAAGTGTCCCTTTGTGCGGGAGTTGGAGTTTGAGATTGCCCGCATTGGCTGTGATGAGTTTGTGGTCTGGGCGCGACAGGAGCAGCGCGAGAATCCGTACTTCAAGGAGATGTCTAACGCCATGGGCCGAGCGCAGGCAGCGACTCGCGCCGGCAACGAGAAGCTGGCTGAGCGGGTGTTGTCCAGCGTGGATGTGGCGGATGCTATCTCCGAGGCTCTGACGGGTGATCGCCGTAAGCGCGGCATTGCCGAGTGCCTGATTCGCAACTGGCGGGGCAGCGTGGTCGAGGGTGTCGAGTACACAGCAGACGAGGGTGTGGAGTTGCTGAGTGATACGGCCCCGCTGGGCGTGAGCCTGGAGATTGAGTCTGCTGTCAGCGACAGCCTGATTCTGAGTGACAAGGATTCCATCGGCAATGCACTCACGGAGTGGTTGCAGTGGGAGGCGGTGCAGCAGGATCGGTTTCGAGATGACTGGATTGAGGATCAAGCAAAAAACTGAGGGAGGCTCTCCGCAAACAGTTGGGGTTATCACCCCTGATGCAGAGGGCCATAAGCCAGCGCAAGGCCACTATCCGAAGTGTCAAGCAGTTTAGCGACAGGGGATTGATTGACAGTGAGGCAGCCGCAGAGATCGAGCAGGAGTTGTCGAGCCATGAGGAGGGCGAGATCACCGTGGTGCTGGTCGATCCCGAAGCTCAGTCGGCGCTCGAGACCTGGGCAGTGCTTGGGCTTCCCTGCATGGTTCTCACTGGTCTATCGAATGGTGTGGATGACAGGCGTGATCGGCTGTTCCATCCGCGCCTTGAGATGCTGCGGATGGCCGGGGCCGAGTCGGATGCAATCGAAATCTACTTTCGCCTGTGGGGTGCGCTGGATGAAGAGTACATTGCTTTCGAGTATGACTCGCTGGGTGGTGACTGATGGCTAGAAAGTTTGCCATTGAGATTGAGATTGATGACAACGGCTCAGTCAAGGCCCTTGGCCGTGATCTGGACACCCTGGAGGACAAGTCCAAGAGGGCCGAGCGGAGCATGGACAAGCTCAAGAGCAGCCTGGCCCTGCTGAGCAAGGCTGCTGTGGCTGCCGGGGCTGCCGCTGCTGCTGCGTTGGGGGCGCTGGCTTTCAGTTCGCTGAAGCTTGCTGCTGATGCAGAGGAGTCGGAAAACCTGTTCATGGTGTCCATGGGCAACATGGAAGGGGCAGCGCGCAAGTTCTCTGAGGAAACCTCAGCAGCGCTGGGGCTGTTTGCGGTGGATGTCCGCAAGTACCTGAGTGTCTTAAACGAGATGCTCAAGTCGATGGGGCTGGGTGCTGATGCGGCCTTTGAGATGTCAACGGGCATGACGCAGTTGGCATTTGATATGGCGTCGTTCTTCAACCTGTCGCCGGATGAGGCCTTTGAGAAGATTCGCTCAGGCATCACGGGGCAGACTGAGCCGTTGCAGCAGCTCGGCATTCTGTTGCATGAGAACACCATCAAAGAAGATGCCTATGCCGCAGGTATTGCTGAGCGCGGCTCACAGTTGACTCAGCAGCAGAAGGTTGAGGCTCGGTACATTGCCCTGCTGCGCCAGACTGAGGCGGCACAGGGCGATCTGGCGCGCACTGGTGGCAGCCTGACGAATCAGCAGCGGCGGCTCGAGGCGCAGTGGAAGAACCTGCGGATGGAGCTTGGCAAAGAGTTGATCCCGGTTGTCACTACGCTGGCCACTGAGTTCAACAAGATGGCCACGGACCCGGCGGTCATTCAGTTCTTCAGGGATCTGGGTAGTGCCGTTGCTAGCGCGGTTGAAGTGATGGGCGGGTTGCTGGGATCGCTGGCCCAACTCAATGCTGCTGCGGGGTTTGACTCTCTGGCCGGGCTGCCCGAAGAGGTGCTGCGCGGGATGAAGGAAGTTGCAGAGGCCAGGATTGCTGCTGGTGGCACTAAGCGGTGGCGCATCAAGGGTGAGATTGTCGAGGTTCCGACAGCCGAGTTGAGAGAGGCTGAGGAGATGCTGGTCCGCATTGACAAGCTGCTGGCGCAGATGGAGGCGGATGCCTGGATTGCTGCCATGGATGCGGCTACCGATGCAGCGCTGACTGCCGAGGCGAAAGCGATAGGAGCGGCAGCGGCTACGGCAAATTGGGCGGCAGAGCTTGCCGCGCTGGATGACAGCGGCAGAACATTGGAAGAGAGGGTTGTTCATCTGGGCGACCAGGTGACTGCCCTTGAGATGCAGCAACTGGCTGATGAGATCGGTGAGGCTTTCGACCCAGGCGTGATTGACCCGTTCATTGAGGGCGTGACCGAGTTGGCCGACGAGCAGGCTGTTTTGACGGACCTGACTGATGAGTACGGGGAGAAGTGGGAGGAAACGGCCAGCATACTCAAGAATGAGATGCTCAATGCGTTTGCCGAGATTGCCCGAGGGGGCGATGCTGCGGCGAGCCTGCTGGAGTTAGCGTTTGTTGGTGCCGGCGCTGCCATTGGTGCTTACTTCGGAAATGCTCAACTCGGCGCTCAACTTGGCGGCATCATTGGAAGCCTATTCGGTGGCGGCGGCGACGGCAGCAAGCGCCGCAAGCGTGAGGCAGCTGCCAGAGAAGCCGAGCAGCAGGCGGCAGAGGATGCGGCCATTGCTGCGGAGGCCCTCGCCATCCAGTTGGGCGATCTGGGCTTTGAGATGCATGAAACAGTACAACACGCCATGGAGATGGCGGATGAGTTTGCTCGT
>Ga0255047_10001707_pt1 | contig 15460 bp, 15 predicted proteins | sample JV7_2_1_MG_FD_183640 | JGI IMG/M metagenome (GOLD analysis project Ga0255047, IMG submission 183640) | Seawater microbial communities from Jervis Inlet, British Columbia, Canada - JV7_2_1 | ecosystem: Environmental > Aquatic > Marine > Inlet | place: Canada: British Columbia | collected 2016-10-06
CCACCACAAGTTCCACAGCGCCCGCCACTACTACCACCACGGTCCCCGTGCGCCCACCAGATGAGGTGCGGGTGTCGGTTCTGAATTCGGTTGGCGTTGCCGGGGCGGCAGGCCGACTGACCGAAGAGCTTGAAGCCGCTGGCTATCAAACCCTCCCGGCCGGGGACTACTCGCCCGAGCAAGATCCGTCTCGAATCTGGTACCGACCCAGCTTCTCGGCAGAGGCGAACGAGCTGTTGGTATATGTTCCCGGGGCACAGGTGGAACCACTTCCGGAACCAGATCTTGAACCTGGCGCCGACGTGATCATCATCCTCGGAACCGGCTACGAGGAATGACCCATCGGGCCACGGGCGCCGGTGTCGGCGTACCGAGGATCTGGCTCCTCCCACTCACCCTTACGGCAGGATTGGTTTTCGCCACGGCAGTTGGGTGGTTGAGCCGGTCGATAGTCCTCGACTTCATTGCCTGGTGGCCGGTATGGCTCCTGTTGGTCGTTGTAGCCATCCTTGCGAGGGGGCGACGTCTTTGGAATGTTCGTCTATCCGGTGTGGTGCCATTGGTCGTAACCACCACATTGCTTCTCTTCACCGCTGGCCACATGCTCGGTTGGCCGGCCATGCCGTCTTCGGCCCAGTCACTGGTCGGTCCGGTGGTTGGTTCCGAATCGAGAGCGGCCCTTTCGGCGCGGCTGGAGGGGTCGATCGAACTGTCTCGTGGGGCGGACTTTCTCTACGAGGTGGATCCGATCCGGAGGGGTGGAGAGATCGGCATACCCAGTGCCACCGAGCAGGTGCAAGGTTCGAGTATCTCAGTCGTTCTGGACCCGCCCCCCGACCCGGGGTTCTACGCGTTTGCAGGTTGGGAAATCACCCTGTCCGAGCTGCCGGTTTGGAACCTGACTCTCGAAGGTGACATCGCCGCCGATTTCACGGCTCTCGACATGAGTGGCTTTCAGGCGTTCGGGTCGGGGACGCTGATCCTGGATCAGGTGGCGATGACAGTTCCGGCCACAATTGCCGGTACGTTTGAGGTGTTGATTCCGGCAGGTGTTGCCGCTCGCATCATCGGCCAGGCCAGTGTCCCCGACTCTTGGAATGAGCTGAGTGACGGCGCGAGATCTCCAGTCCCGGGCGACGGTTGGGTGATCTCAGTGCCGGACGGAAGCAACGTGACCGTGATTGAGGGCTAGTTACAATCCCGCGCATCGTGACCTCTGAACGGCTTAAGAAAGCCGCCCTCGTCATTTGGATCGGCGTCGGGGCATTGATCCTCGGATATGCGGCTCTTGTAATCGCCGATTCCGTCCGGGTGATCTGGCTGCCCGTTGCCTTTGCCGCCGGACTGGTCTTTCTGCTCGAACCTGCCGTTAAGACCTTTGAGCGGATGAGAATCCCTCGTATTCCTGCGGCCATCCTCGCTTTCGTACTGCTTGCTGCCCTGATCGTGGTCGTTCTTGCCCTCGTCTTTCCCACCGTGCGGGCGCAGGCCGTGGAGCTGGCCCAGTCGCTACCCACTTTGTACGTCGATGTCATCGACTGGATGCGGGAAACGGGTGCGAGATTTGGTCTTGATGTCGACTCGCTGTTGAGTCAGGAGGCGCTTGAGGATTGGTTGAACGATCCTGCCAATCAGGAGACGATCCAACAGATTGTTTTCGGGTTTGGGGCTGGTGCCGGTCAGGTGATTCGGGGAGTTACCGAAGCTGTGGCAATTCTTGGCCTCGCACCCGTTCTCGCTCTTTATGTCCTCATCGACCTCGACCGGTTCAAGAGGACATCAGTCGAGTTGACCCCGCCCAAATACCAGGAAGAGGTGGCCTACGTCGGCGGCGAGGTCGGGGGAGCGTTGGGGTCATTTGTTCGAGGACAGCTTCTGGTGGCTTTTCTCGTTGGTATCGCATCCAGTTTCGGTATGTGGATCATTGACCTGCCGTTTTGGTTGTTGATCGGAATCCTGGCCGGGTTCCTCAACCTCATCCCGTTCCTGGGGCCGATCGTCGGCGGTGCGCTTGCGGTCCTTGTCGCGTTGCTAAACGGTGACCCGGTGCAAGCAATCTGGGCCGTTGTGATCTTCGTGATCATCCAGCAGATCGACAACCATGTCATAACTCCGATGATCCAGCGGACCCGTGTGCAACTGTCACCATTGGTGATTGTGTTGGCACTGGTCATCGGGGGCTCGCTAGCGGGTTTGCTCGGTGTGCTTATTGCAGTTCCGGTTACTGCTGCCATCCGCATCCTCGTTGGGCACGTCTGGCGGACACGAGTCCTTGGTCAATCGTGGAAGGAAGCCAGCGAGGCCATGATCGAGGTCACAGAACCGCCTGAGCGATTGGCGCGACTCAGCAGGAAGGCACCGGGCGATCAGACCAGACTCTTTGACACCCAGGAGTTGTCCGGTCTGGAGTCTGAACAGCCCGACGAACAAGAGTGACCCCGGTTTGGTGGGGTTGAGGGGTCGTATTCCGCCCCTCTTGCACGCCATCCTATGGCGCAGCATCGAGAGAGAGTCTGCCGGTTCGCTAAGCCGAGCAGGCACTTTCCCCAGGAAAGTCAGACTTCGCCGAGGTAGGCCTGACGCATTTGCGGGTTGTCGAGGAGACCTTGGGCGGTGTCGTTGAGGACGATACGACCGGTCTGGAGAACATAACCACGGTCGGCGATGGACAGGGCCATATTGGCGTTCTGCTCAACCATGAAGACTGTGGTGCCCGCTTTGTTTATCTGCTCGATGATGTCGAAGTTCTGAGCGACTAGAACCGGCGCCAAACCCATAGAGGGCTCGTCCATCAAAAGGATTGTTGGCTGGGCCATCAACGCACGACCCATGGCAACCATTTGCTGCTCTCCACCGGAAAGGGTGCCCGCCTTTTGGCCGAGTCGCTCCTTGACGCGTGGGAACAACTCGAAGATCTTGTCGTAGTCGTCGCTCAAGTCTTCGCCTGTGCGGAGGAAGGCGCCGATTTCGAGATTCTCCTTGACGGTCATCCTCTTGAAAAGCCTCCGGTTCTCGGGAACCATCGTGACACCCCGGCCAACACGCTCCGCCGTCGACCACTCATTGACTTCTTCACCATTCAGAATGACTGTCCCCTGAGTTGGCTTGACATATCCGAGGATCGTCTTCAGGGTTGTGGTCTTGCCCGAGGCATTGCCTCCGAGGAGACTCACTATCTCGCCCGGGTAGACGTCGATGTCGACTTCTTTGAGGATGTGGACTGCTCCGTAGTGGGTGTCCACCCCACGCAACGAGAGGATCGGTTCTCTACTCGTCATCAGACCTTTCCGCCGGTCTCCCTAGATAGGCCTCGATCACATCTTCGTTTGTCGAGACATCGTCATAGTCGCCTTCGGCAATCTTGACGCCATGGTCGAGGACCACCACCCGATTAGAGACGTTTTCGACCACTTTCATCTCGTGGGAGATGACGACAACTGTCAGACCGCGTTTGTCCCGAAGGTCACCGATCTGACCGGTCAGCTCGATCGTTTCCTTCGGATTCATCCCGGCTGTTGGCTCATCAAGAAGGAGCAGTCTCGGTTCTGTGGCCATGGCCCGGGCGATTTCGAGACGTCGTCGGTTGGCGTAAGAAAGGACGAAGGCCGGTTGGTCGTAGCGATAGCCGGCCAAGCGGCTCCCGAAGAAGGAGAGGACCTCTTTGGCCTTCTCCTCGATCATCTTCTCTTCTGCACGCTGCTTTTTGGTCTGGAGGATGGTGCCCCACATGCCTTCTTTGGTCCGCGGGTGCTGGCCGACCATGACGTTCTCGAGGACCGTGAGATTGGGGAAGAGCCGTACATTCTGAAAGGTGCGGGCGATGCCACGACGGGTGATTTCGTTCGGCAGATGATGGGTCAGGTTGTCGCCGTCGAAAATGATGTGGCCTTCGTCTGGCGAGAACATCCCGGAGATCACATTGAAGAACGAGGTCTTGCCGGCACCGTTGGGCCCAATCACAGAGACAATTTCACCTTCATCAATATGGAAGTCGATGCCGCTGAGGGCTTGAACACCACCGAAGGCCTTCTTCAGGCCGTGAATCTCGAGCAGGGCCATTATGTGGCCACCTCGGCGTCGTCCTCTTTGAATTCGCCAGCCTTGTCTAGCCAAGCATCCTGGGATAACTCGTCGCCATGTAGTTCGCGAGAGCGTCTCACCGATGGCCACAGACCTTCTGGACGCTTGAGCATCATGAAGACGAGTAGGGCTCCGTATATCAACAACTTGTACTCGGCGAACTCGAAGAGCAATCCTTGTGATGTCGGTCCACCCAGGATTCCTATCAGGACAAACGCGCCAACTGCCACGCCGGGGATGCTCCCCATCCCACCAACGATGACTACAACCAGAATGATGATCGAAGTCAGCACCTTGAAGGAGTTGGTGAAGATCACGCCGACTTTGGCGGCGAATAATGCCCCGGCAAACGAAGCGACGATAGCCCCTGTTATGAAAGCCAGCAGCTTGGCCTGGACAGTGCTGATGCCGGTTGCCTCAGCAACATCTTCATCCTCACGCATCGCAGCCCAGGATCGACCAACCCGCGAATTTTGGGACCGGTAGGCGATATAGCCGGCGACGAAGACGAAGATCATTGTGAGATAGATGAAGAGTTCGGGTCTCGTGCCACTTACTTCGCCTAAGAAGGGCACCGGGATTCCTGGGATCTGACGGACACCTTGAGCACCGCCGAAGTAGGGCGTCAGCCAGTCAGACAACAGCAGAATTCTCACAATCTCACCGAATCCGAGGGTGACGATTGCGAGATAGTCGCCACGCATTCTCAACACCGGGGTGCCCACCAGAAGACCGGCCAAGGCGGCCAGTCCCATGACGATGGGGAGCGCGAACCACCAGCTAAGACCAGGGTTGATGGTTGGGCTGAACGAAGAGGTGAGAACGCCGGTTCCGTAGGCCCCGACTGCAAAAAAGGCAACGTAACCAAGGTCGAGGAGCCCGGCATACCCGACCACGATGTTTAGTCCCAGTCCCATCAGGATGAAAAACGAAACGTTGATCAGTAGCTCGTTGACGATGCCGCCAAGCAGGAGCGGTAGAACGATGACTGCCAAGATTGCGATCCCTATCAGGGATCGGCGTATCCGGCTCTTTGGCTCCGAATCTCTAACCGTAAATGCGAACTGCTTTGCTGTTCCTCGATACCGAGCAGAAAGCCACCAGGCCAGGGCACCAATGATCACAGCTGCCCAGGGTTGCAAGCCGCCGTTCTTCGCATAGATCAGATCGAGCAGAAAGTCGATCTCGAATATGTCGGCGACGACAGCCTCGAAGAGCGCCACTCCGAGAACCCACGCCACCGCCTGAGTGATGCCTTGTCTGATGGCATCCGACTGAGCAAAGATGAGCCCTCCGAGAGCACCGGCGACTCCTGAGACTGCAATCAACACGAGGAGTCCTGCGGGAACTCCAAAGCCAAACGTCATTTCTTCGACCATTGCCGGTCTCATGGAGGGAAAGAATTCGGTCATGTCGAACGTGTCCACGAGAGCGACAAAAACCGACGTGATGAGACCGCCTATCAACCCGGCGACTAGACCCGAAGCCAGGTTCGGGCCAGTGTCGCGTGCGGGCTCCTCGAGGGGGCTCGGCTTTCCCCGTGCTGCAAGGATTCCTATGAGCACCGGAACGGCCAGTACGACGACATATCCCATGGTGACGAAAGGCTCGATGAGAACCCTCTTGTTGAAGTTTTCCACCATCCCAATAGCGGCGATGAAGCTCATGACAACTCCGCTGATCAGCCCCAACATGCGGGTATACGGCGAGTTCCTCACGCCCGGTCCTCCGATCCGAGACGTTCGCCAAGTAGTCCTGAGGGTCTGAAGATAAGGACGAGGAATAGGGCTGCAAAGGCCACCGCATCCTTCAACTGCGAGACGGCCGGGATCCCGAGACCGTCGAGCACCAGTAGGGGCCCGACCCCTTCAAAGAGGCCAAGCAGGACCCCACCGAGCATCGCGCCGGGGAGATTGCCAATACCACCGAGAACTGCTGCCGTGAATGCTTTCAGCCCTGGGAGGAATCCCATGAGGTTGTCAACCACTCGAAATAGGAGGGCCCAAAGCAAACCAGCGACACCGGCCATAGCCCCGCCAACGGCGAATGTCAGCACGATGGTCTTGTCGACATCGATGCCCATGAGACCCGCGATTTCCTTGTCCTCGGCAACGGCTCGCATCGCTCGACCTGCCTTGGTCCGTGAGACGAAGTACCACAGCCCGATCATGGACGCGATCGCCACTACGAAAACCAGAAGCTTTGTGCCCTGTATCGGTATCCCAAAGATGATGATTTCTTCGCCCAGTGCACCCGGCGCCGGCGGATAACTGCGGGTAGAGAAGCCGAAGAGACCTGCGAAGGCGTACTGAAGGAAAAAGGAAACACCAATAGAGGTGATCAAAGGAATGAGGCGCGGTGCGTTCCGAAGCGGCCGATAGGCGATCCGTTCGACCAAGACGGCGACGATTGTTGAAGTGATCATGGAGATGACCAGAACGATGAAAACGGCTGCAAACGGATTGGAATCCCAGAACCCACTATCAAAAAGCAGTGTGGCGCCAATAAACCCAACCATGCTCCCGGCCATGAACACTTCGCCGTGAGCGAAGTTGATGAAGCCGAGAACTCCGTAGACCATCGAGTAGCCCAGGGCGATCATGCCGTACATCAGCCCGGTGCTTGTTGATGAAATGAGGAGGTCGCGCCACTGCGTGGCCGAAAGCCCTTCGCCCGCCATGAAGTTCTGGACCGACCCTGTGATACCGACAACGATCGTGATCAGGGCGGCGATTCGGACAAACCAAAGAAACCCGTCGACCCAGTTGAATCGGAATCGGCGACCTGAGGGGGGTAATTTGGTGGCGGTTGATGTCACTTGGTTCCAAGAGCATAAAGAAGAAACCCGGTCCTTGCGGACCGGGTTTCTTCTATCTATCTAATTGTGTATTGCTTCAACCTGTCGGATCGTACGTGAACTGGATGTTGGTCTTTGACGCCAGGATGTCATCGAGGTTGTTGTGCTGGAACACCGAGATAATCGGCACACCACAGTCTCCGAACTCATCACAGGTGATGGATCCGATGATGCCTCCGAAGCCGGAGGTCGCACTGAGCGCTTCACGCAGTGCCAGGCGGTCGATGTGGAGCTTGTCACCGTCGACGACGCCCACTTCCGCAATAGCAGTCAACAACATGGTTGTGGCGTCGTAGGAGTGCGCCCAGAAGTCGGCTGAGGGAGCTTCGCCGTAAGCGGCCTCGTATGCCGCCAGGAACTCCTCACCGGTCTTTCCGGTCGCTTCGTTCTTGTTCTCAGGTCCGAACTGGGTGTTGGGTCCTGAGAAGTACATGCCTTCCGACTCCGGCAGGCCCATGAAGTCCTCAACACTGAGACCATCGGCACCCATCATCACGACATTCTCCATCCCGTCCACTGACGCGGACTGCTGGAGAAGCGGAATGCCGGCGGGAGGGAAGATCGGGAAGAAGAGCAACTCGGGGTCGCTCGCCGCTACTTCGGCAAGAACCGGGCCCATGTCAACGTCATCCGGGGCGACTGCGGTGTGAACAGTGATCGTTCCACCCATTTCGGTGAAGTTCTTCTCAAATGCCTTGGTGAGGCCGTTGGTGTAGGGGTCACCATCGTGGATCAGGGCCACCCGGGTCAGACCGAGATTCTCTGATACGAAAGTGGCCGCCGCGGCACCCTGGAACGCATCGTTGTGCGCGGTCCGGTAGTAGCCCTCGTGCCAATCACTTTGAGCAACACCATCTAGGGCTGAGGTCAACACCGAAGAGGTGTTGGACGACGAGATCATGACCAATCCGGCGTCACTGATCAGTGGCATTGCCGCTTGGGCGGCTCCCGAACAACTGGTGCCAATAACTCCGACCACAGCTTCGTCAGAGACAATGGTCTGAGCGGCCTGCGCGCCACCCTCGGCACTACAAATGTCATCGAGACCGGTGCCGATGGTCACACTGTGACCTTCGATTGCTCCGAAGTCGGTTATCGCAAGTTCGACGGCACGCTGATTGGGGACACCGAGAAACTCGACACCAGCTGACAAAGCCTGGAGTGACCTGATCTGGATATCTTCGCCAGCTTCGACGGTGACGGAGCCTAAGGCTCCTTCCTCGAAGTCGGTGCCACCGCCACATGCGGCTGCGACCAGGGCAAGAGCACCCAGAGCAGCGACTAAGCGCATACTCGTTTTTTTCATCTATTCCTCCATTGGTAAGGACAAAAGCACCGAGGTGCGCTGTCGTCGAAGGACTTTAGACCTAAATTCAGACTGAGGCGCCTTGAGCGGTGCAGATGATCGGATATGGCGTACCGTTTGGTCATGACAGGAGATATCCGTGTCATCGAGGACGGTGCCGATCAGCGGCTCTCCGCCCGACCGCCCACACCACCTTGGGTCTGGATATTGGTGGGCTTGGCAGCCGGTATCGGTTTTGCGGTGGTCTTCGTGACACCGTCATCGACAGTGTCTGCCCCGGAGACGGTCGAAAACACCGTGGTGGAGATTGATCCCGTTCTGAGTCCGGGACAGACCAATGGAATAACCGATGCGGTCCCCGGATTCCCCGACGCCCTCGTTGCTGTAGCCCAGACCGGTCGCCAGAATCTGGAGCATTTGCTCTGGCCATTCGCCGGCGACCCGGTGACGCGGGCCTTGCCTGTTGGGGCTTTTGGCGATTCGAAATTTGATGTGACCGGAACATGGCTTGCTGTTTCGACGCGGATTCCGGAGACTGGAGAGACCTTCCTTTCCAGGGGTAAGCCCTCATCGTTGATCCCTTTGGCGTCGGGTGTGACCAGCTTTACCTGGCACGACAGCGAATCTGGTCGGCTGGCATACACTCAGATCACGGATGACGTCTTGGAGGTCAGGGTCTCTCGCTCAGGCCGCAGCTCCGAGCTTGTAACTACAGATAGTGCGCTTACCGCCGAAGTGGCAGCCTGGGGGGATTGGGGCTGGGCTATTCAGGACGAATCGGGTCGGATCACCCTTCTCAATGAGGCTGCAGTGGTCAAGACGACTTCGCAAGGAAATGTGCTCGATTCCCACCCGGACGGATGGATCCTCACCTACGACTTCCGCGTCCGGCTTCTAAGCGCAGGTGGAGGTTTACGCGCCCTCGATGTCGATCCGGCAACAATCGGAGAAGTGCTGGGAGGTGCCATCTCGCCGGACCGGGGTCAGGTCGCCCTCGTCGGCACCATGGGACTGACGGTGGTGACGATCGCGGATGACTCGGTCGCAGTGAGCGTTCCCTTCACAGTCCCTAATACCAAGGTCAGCTGGTCGTCCGACTCGAGGTTTGTCTTGGTCCCGTCCCTGCGCGGTGTGATCATCGTCGACACCGGTACCGGCGAGTTGTTTGAAGAGATCACCGAGCACGTCATTGTCGAAGCTGCCGTGATCCCTCTTAGCCGGTAGGCGCCAAAGACCTTGGCGACTTCTATATGGTGCCCGCCATGCCAAACGTCCACGTTCTGACTTCGGGATATGTGGGTCCGCGTACCGCGTCCACAGTGTCGCTGATTGAGGCGACGGCTCGTCTGATAGTGGTCGACCCTGGAATGGTCTCATCCCGAGCTGTGATCCTCGACCCCCTCTTCGCCCTCGGCCACTCGCCCGATGACGTCACTGACGTTGTGATCTCACATCACCACCCCGACCACACAATCAACATTGCGCTGTTTCCCAACGCTCGCGTCCACGATCATTGGGCGACGTATGAAAACGACCTATGGACCAGTCGACCAGCTGAGGGCTTCGATGTAGCCGACGGAGTCACGCTGTGGGAGACACCTGGCCATACACCTCAGGACATCACAACGGTGGTCGAGGAGACGGGTGGCCTCACTGCGTTAACTCATCTGTGGTGGTCTGCAGGCGGGCCCGAGAAGGATCCGTTCGCCACCGATCCCGCAGCGTTGCACCAAGGTCGGGAACGGGTGCTGGCGGTCGCTTCCACCGTCATACCGGGTCACGGGGAAATGTTCCAACCCGATGACGGGACCCCGCATTGATGGGCATCAACTTGTTCAACGCCCCGTTTCGCGTGCTCGGCTGGAAGACCGTGCTGTTTCACCTGATCACATTTCCGATAGCGATTTTCTACTTTGTGCTGACCACGACAGGTATCGCGCTATCGATTGGCCTGCTGGTTGTGGTTGTCGGGTTCTTCCTTGGGTACGGCGTCCTTTGGCTGATTCATGGGATGGCCCCCGTCGAAGCGTGGTTTGTCTCCAAACTTCTAGACACACCGATCGGAGCGAGTCTTCCCGAACCGTCGGGATCCTTCACTGAGCGGTACAAGAAGATGCTCACTTCACCTTCGACTTGGTCTCGGATCTTCTATGTTCCTCTCAAGCTGCTGATGGCCAGCTTTGGTTTCGCCTTTGCAGTGTCTGCGGTTTCGTCGTTGTCACTGCTGGCCACCCCATTCCTCTATCAACAGGAGTGGTTCGACGTGTCGATCACCTCGAATTGGGTGATCGACACCATGGGTGAAGCGATCCTCGCGGCGTTGGCTGGTTTGATCGCCAGCTGGATTCTCCTCTACCTCTCTTTCCTTATCGGGCGCCTCACGGCGGTGGTGGCCCGGGTCATGATCAGCGATCCAACCGGAGTTGTTCTCTGATGGCCGGGCAGGGCCCCACCGAAGAGTTGGCACCAAAAGATGCCTACCTGTCCAGAGCCGAAGGCTTAGTCGTGGAGACGGCGGAAGATGGGATGTTTCTGGACCGAACTGTGTTTTACGCCCGAGGCGGCGGTCAGCCTGGCGATGTGGGCACGATCACCTGGGACGGTGGATCGGCAGAGATCCTCGATACCTTCCGCAAGGACGGCAAGCCGTTTCACCTTGTTGCCGAAGGCACTGTTCTTCCTGATCCGGGGACGGCGGTCGAGGGTGTGATCGACTGGGAGCGTCGATACCTGACGATGCGGACTCACACTGCGCTTCATGCGCTGTCTGGGGTGGTGTTCCGAGACTTCGGCGCCAAAGTCACCGGTGGGAATATGACACCTGGCGAAGCTCGCATGGATTTCGAACTGGACGGTATCTCGGTGGAGTTTGGTCGTGATGTGGAGCGCACCTTGAACGACGAGTTGGTGAAGGGGTACCCAACGGAAATCATGGTGATGGCACGCGAGATCGCTCTCTTGGATCCGGACCTGATCCGCACCAAGGTCAACCTGATTCCTGACTTTGTCAAAGAGATCAGAGTGGTCGATATCAAGGGGCTGGATCGTCAGGCCGACGGCGGAACCCACGTCAACTCCACCCTTGAGGTGGGGCTGATCGAGGTGGTCAAGACCGAGTCCAAGGGCAAAGCCAACAAGCGGATGCGTATACGTGTCGCCGATGCCAAGAGCTAGTCGCAACGAAGTCGGAATCCCCGTCCTAAGGCCTGACTTCTAGTACTCAGTACGGATACATGCTCGATTTCGTTCTCGGCATCGCCCTTGCCGCCCTCCTGGTTCGGGGTTGGGTTCGTGGGTTTGTCCGCGAGATTCTCGATCTGGTTGGTCTGGTCGTTGGCTTGTGGATCGCCTTCAGACTGAGTGCTCCCCTTGGTGATTTCTTGACTGGAGCGTTTGGCACGACGCCGGAAGTAGCCCGAATCGGCGCGGGCATCACCCTCTTCGTCCTGTTCGGTGCGACGATGGGCATTGCCGCTCACTACCTGTCGAAGGTCATGCGGCTGCCAGGTCTCAACATGGTCAATCGGGTTGGTGGTTCGGCAGTTGCGATCGCCTGGGGAGTGGCACTTGTCCTAGTGATCGTCAATGTGGTGCGGGTCTTTCCGATTCCTGACAGTTGGGAGGAACAGCTGGACCAGTCGAGGGTGGTGCAATCAATCGCCGGACCTGGCGCCTTCCCTCAAGAACTGTTTGAGCGTCTTGCCGGTGACAGCGTTATAGGCGCCTTGGCCACGATTCAAAGCCTGTTTGGCACCAGCCGGGTTGTCCCCGAGCCCCAAGAGATCGTCGAGATACCATCGGCCCACGAAGACGAGATCCGACAGGTTCGAGACGATGCGGACGACGTTCTGACCCAACTCAACGAGTTTCGTGCAGGCGCCGGGTTGGGGGCTCTACAACCCAGTGATGCCCTGAACTCGCTGGCCGAATCACGCGCCAGCGCCATGTACACCTCCGGTCAGCTCTTCCGATCGGCCTGTCTCGACGAAGCAGCTGACAACGGGGTTCGAGTGGTGTCCTGTCTCGACGTGGTTGCCCTCGCCGGGACTGCCCTGGGTGGGCTCGAGGGCATCAAGGAGTCCGATTCGGGGAGGGCGGCGTTGGTAAGTCCCGCCTTCGACCGCACCGGCATCTCCGTGGTGGACGGCCCTACAGGCCGACTTCTTCTCATCGTTTTGGGCAGCTAAAGCTGCCATCCGGCGTGCCGAAAGTGCGTCCATAGACGGGCAGATCCGCTCATCTTTGCCCGGTTTCCAGTGCAGGCTCGTCAGGAACCGTGGGTTGGGAGCGTGTCTGGGCCACCGCGACAAACGCCACTCCCGCCAGCACTATCACCGCTCCCCACAGTTGCAACGTCGAAGGTCTTTCGGAGAAGATCATCGCTCCCCAAACCATGGTGAGGGCAGGTTGGATCAGAATAAATGTCGATGTCTCCGCTGCCGGTAGTCGGGGAAGCGCATAAGAGATCAACAGCCAGCCGGTGAGGAACCCGCCGAGAGCAAGAGCGACCAACCAACCGTGGGCGGGCCACGAAGGTGTGAAATCGATATCAGGGCCAATCCAACCAACCAGCAAGGTCATGACCACAGCGCCGGTCGTGGCCTCCAAGAGAGGGCCCGCTGGAGGTGCCTGAATCCGGTTGGACTGGCGATAGATGAGCAGAAAGCCGGCGTAGAGGACGGCGGCAACGAGAGCGAAGACAGTCCCCAGGATGGGGTCATCGCCGAAGGCGTCAGCCTGTCCCACTCCCGAGACGAGGGCGACTCCGAACAGGACGATCGGGATTGCTACCTTCAAACCTCTGCTTGGGACTTCACCCAGAATCAGCCAGGCGACTACGGCAACGATGACTACCTGCAGGTTGGCGAGCAGAGTTGCCAACCCAGTCCCGATGTAATCGATTGACGTCTGCCAGGTGATGAGATCGAGGGCGACAATCAGTCCGGCCACGAAAGCCATTAGCCGGCTTCGCAGAGGCCGTTGATCGTCACCACGTCGGATCCACCAAAGCAAGAACAAAACCGGCAGTGCGTAGACCAGGCGAAAGAACGTGCCGCTAACCGGATCGACTCCTGACAAGGCGTAGAAGACCGCCGAGAACGAGATGACTATCGCCCCGCCGAGCGCGGCGAGTCTGGTCACGGCAGCGGAACTAGGTCAGGCTCAACCCACCCGCGTTTGGCTGCCACATCGTTGATGTTTGACCAATGCCGGTCTGGGAGCCTCGGGTCCTCGAGCATCGGATATCGCTCGATTGCGTCATCGATGGTTGTAGCTCCTTCAGCTCGAAGGTGATCAAGGACCCTGATCCAGAACATCGTCACCGTGTAGTGATACTTGTCAGGATTCCCACCGAGTTCTGCGGCATGACGAATCGTCATGGCCGCGACATGTTCCGCCTCTTTGCAATCCGAAGATTCGTCGAGCAATGCCCAACCGAATCGAAGATGTTGCTCGTGACCGAACCGGCCGTCGCCTTTGGTCCCGTCGAGAATCCGGAGACCGTCAGCCAGGTCGAGGGCCCTCATTTCGAATGGGTGGCCAACTCTTGGAGTTCTTGGAACGAAGCGTGAATGGATTCGAGGAAGACATCAGTGTCGGGCAATGCGTCGTAGTCGGCCTGGAGCCCCCAAAGGAGTCTGCCGTTGTAGGAGAAGAGGGCGATCCCTACGCCATGTTGGGCCCACAAGGGAACCATCGGGTAGTTGGCCTGCATCTGTGCTCCCAGCAGATACATCGGGAATTGGGGGCCTGGAATGTTGGTCACGGTCATGTTGAACGGACGGATCTTGGAACCCACAACCCGGTTGGCCAGCGACAACAGTGTGATCGGAGTGCCCGAGCTCACTTCCACAATCGTCGCTGCCCCCAAGGCTTGGTTGGTCTCTTTCAGATGTTTGGTCCGCTCCTTGATGAGGTCGTATCGAGCAGCAGCGTCTGGCTCATCGATGGGCAGTGTTACCAGCCACATCGCAACCTGATTGCCCAGCTTCCCTTTTGTGTCGCTGTTTCGGGTCGACACGGGGTTCATGATTCTGAACTCTGCTTCGCCGGTGTCGTAGTCGCGATCCTCGGAAAGGAAACGGCGGACGGCTCCGGCAGTTATCGCAAGCACGACATCATTCACTGAACCACCAAGGGAGTCCTTGACTGCCTTGACCTCCCCAAGGTCCAAACTGGTCCAGTCGAAGCGGCGGTTGGGACCGATGTCAGGGTTCAGCGGTGTCCGAACAGACGGGGTAAGCCAGCCCGACCGCAGCGATGTGAGCGCGGCGATCGACTTGTCGATGGTGCGGTCGGTGATGGTCTTTCCTTCTTTCACCCGGTCACCGAGATTTCCAAGTCCGTCAATGAGGCGGCGGGTGAATCGAGCCGCCTCGGCAACTGCCAGCTGACTGGAAGTGGGTGCCGGTCGCGGTTTCCACTCGGGGATTTCTTCAAGGGTGGAGTCAGGAATGACATTCATGAGGATGGTGGTCAGATCTACTCCAGAGAGCCCATCGATCATGCAGTGGTGGATCTTGGCGATGATCGCGAAACGGTCTTCGCTTACACCTTCGATTACCCACAGTTCCCAGAGGGGCTTGTTGCGGTCGAGCTTCGTGGAGACGATCCGTCCGGCCAGCTGCTTGAGCTGTTGATCTGTTCCGGGTCGCGGGAGAGAAGTATGTCTGACGTGGTAGTCGAAGGTGAAGTGGGCGTCATCGATCCATACCGGGCGACGGTCATACGGCACCCATTCCAACCGCTGGCGATACCTGGGTAGGTATTGGAGCTTCGATTGGACATGGGCGCGGATGCGGTCGATATCGATACCGCCGTCGTCCGCTTTGAGGGGTGCGGCGTCGAACAGGGCGACACCGGCCACATGCATGTGACTCGTGCGCGACTCCAGCGCCAGGAAGGACGAATCCAGATAGCTGAGCGGCTCGTAGAAGAAATCGGTCATATCGGCCTAGAAGGCTAGATGGTGGAGAACCCTGTCGGCTCAAGAAAGTGGCCCAGGACGACAAGGCGGTCAACTCCGTTGGCGTTCAGGGGCTGGCGGAACGGATGACCTCGAACTCGTGCCGGTTCGAATTGCTCCTTCTGTCACCAGGCTCGGATCTCAATCGTCTGTATTGAGGAAACAAGGAAGGAGCATCGATGAACAAGGCGAACAACTGGTTTTGGCCGATCGCTGGACTCCTGTTCGTGTCGGCAGTGGTCGCGGGGCG
>Ga0255047_10001708_pt1 | contig 15455 bp, 25 predicted proteins | sample JV7_2_1_MG_FD_183640 | JGI IMG/M metagenome (GOLD analysis project Ga0255047, IMG submission 183640) | Seawater microbial communities from Jervis Inlet, British Columbia, Canada - JV7_2_1 | ecosystem: Environmental > Aquatic > Marine > Inlet | place: Canada: British Columbia | collected 2016-10-06
CAAAACTCCCTGTCTGTAATCAGCATATCACGGAAAGCTCTTTCTTCAATCTCTTGCATTTTAAATCTTTCATCATCAACATTTAATTGATGTGAGGCCCATTCTTCTATTAATGACCTGTAGTCTTTAGAAAAGAAATCTTCAATTTCAGGTAAGCTTTTTATGGCTTCAGGGTTTAATTGCTGTTGTGCTTCTTCACTACTTGGGTCCATTCCCATTTCTATCATTTTCATGATAAGCTTTTTCTCAGCATCGGCAAGAAGGTTTTCTTCAATCATTGCTCTTTTTTGCTCAAGCATCTCATTATATGAGAGGTCATCAACAGCTCTGAATTGCACTTTAGAGAACCTTTTAGAAAATTCACCTGACAGAACATTAATAACATTTGGTATGATGGGGTAAAACTTTAGCTCCAAAGCAGATTCATCTTCTTTTGTGAGAACATCTACAAGATCTCTCATATCATTATCTTCTTCTATAATGTAATCTGTTTTATCTATAATCCCTTTTGCAAGTTTGTAGTTTTTTAGCAATCTTCTGGAATTTAACCTTATAAATTCTAATCCCTGGAGTTCAAGCCAATCCATATTCCATGCATACCAATCATCATCTTTTTTTTTCTTTGGTAAGAACTGCAATGGTTGCGTAAGGCTTGAAGAGGTAGGATACCCTTCTGCCTTTGCTCCTTTCTTTATCTGTAATGCGTTAAATACTCTCATTATTTAAGATTTTTAAAAGCTGACTTTTTAAACTTCTTCCCATTTACAACTTTATTTTTTCCTATATTTCTAAATGGGCTGTATTTTAATTTATATAAATTTTTTGAATTGTCAAACTTATTGTCTAATTCACTTTCTTTTCTTTTTGCAAAACCCCTGTTTGATTGCTGTACTTTAGCAAATGCTATTAGTGATGCAAAAGCCACAAGTCTATCTACGTTTACCCCTGGTTGATATGCTATCATTTCTTTTAATAACATGGGATCAGGAATTCTTTCTATTCCTAAAGTGCAACTTATACTATTTCCGTCTTTGTCAAACTCTTCATCTATCTCTTCTCTTAAAAACTCTATAGCATAAGATATTAAATGGTTTTTAAATAGAACCCCGGTATTTTTCCATCCATAATCTGAGAATACACTTTTATTTGATCCTAAATCTTTTAAAAATAATATCTGATTCTTAGGAACAAGGTATCTTTGTTTCCTCTTAGCAATCATATACTGTATAAATAAAGATATATTATTCTCTACAACAGTCCATGCATTATACCATTCTATTATTAACTCAAGTTGTTTATGTGTTTTATTAATATCATCATATCTTCCACACCAGGCTGCAACAATTTTATCTTGTTCTATAATATGTTCCACTCCTTCTATGGTTTCTCTAATAACTTCTACAGGGTTCTTATATACAAAGATACTACATAAAGAATCAGAAGTTGTAGTTTTTCCTTCAGAAACAGGGTCAACACCTGCATAATACATTCCAAACCCCGGATTTTTTATTGGCCTTTCCCACACAATAAGACATCCGGACTTGTCCTGGAGCTTTCTGTTTATAGGAAAAGTGCTTATAGGAATCTTTTTAGATCTTTTTGCCTGGATGCCATCTTGAGTTCTATCAAGCTCAATATGTTCGTAACTATATTCTTTATCATCTATCTTTTTTAATTGCCTGGATATTATTCCCTGAGGAAAGATGCTTTCTTTTCTATACGCAAAAGCTTCAGCAATGTTTGTAGGTTTCTGTGAAATCCTTAGTTGATACTGCTCTGGCTTTAAATCAATTTTCCATTGTGCTCTTTCTTTATATATAGCGTCTAATGCTTTTTGAATTAAAGAGTTTCCATAATCATCTATAAATGGAGGCATGGACCACTGCTCAGGAATAAATAATCCAGCTATACCTATTCTGCCATCTTCATCTATTAAATCTGTCTCAACACCTCTTATACCATTTGCTTTAGGATGTAGAATCATTTCCTTTAGAGGCTTACACTGGTCTAAGTCACCTACAGAACCTGCGGCTATAAACATACCTGTTGTCATCATACCGGATGACATTGCAGGACGTAGATACTCATATGTTTTATCCATCTTAGGAGCAATGCCTGCCTCCTCATGAAAAAAGTATGTTGTAGGTCCACCTACTCCTGTAGTGGGGTTTTTTTCAAAAGACGCACCTTGGATTTTAGATTTTAATCCTTTATTTGTTTTTCTATTACCTATTCTTACTTCAATCTGTTGCTGCCATAACAAAACCTTTTCAGGATTACTTGGTCTATACCATGCAGTGTGTTCATTTAGGAAATCTCTATATTCTTGCAAAAATTTCCAGGATCCTTTATCATTAATATAATCTTTAAGGCTTGCTCCTATTTTACATACAGATCCTTCTTCAAACCAATATTGATTTAAAAGTTTTGCCATATGAAAATAGGAAGAAGCTATCTGCCTTTTCTTTAAAATGGCTGCGTGTTCATTATTTAACTCTGCAAGCAATTCATACAAAGCCATATGATATTGGGCATCTCTAACTTTTGCAAAACCATACTTCTTTTCTTCCTTGTCATATATAGGAAGGAAGTTTAGCCACATATAATAATCCCTGGTGATAAACCAGGATTTATCTTTATTTATATAAAGCACCCCTTTCCTGCACTTATTCTTTTCTTCTTCCCAGTACTTTATAAAGTCTTTAGATCTGAATGGGCTCTTGCAATAAAATTTCTGTTTATTAAAAGCCCTGGCTTGTTCATTAAACAAAAATGAGGTATCATCAAATTCGTAGTTACCAGGCTCTTTAAACAAACCTAAAATAAAAATGGCAAACTCTGATTCGTCACTAAATTCAGTAGTTTGCCAATTGCCATCCTTGTGTGTTGGTATACTAATCATCTTCAATTATTGCGTGTATATCTTTTTCATCAATAAGAAAGTGGTCTTCTCCTTCATGCTCCATTTCTATAATCTGTATATGCTTTGCATATTTAACAAGGTCACCTTCTTCTACATTTGCTACATTCTTACCTTTTTTAACAACATACCCCATGTACTCTTTGTCTTGTGCTGTCTGAGGTATTAAGATTCCTGTTCCTTTAAAAAACTTTGGTGCTTCTTTTTCTTTCAGTAGCACCTTACTGCCTAATGGTCTAATTTTCATAGTATTTGTTTTTATAATTGATCATATGCTAATCCCTGCCCACCCCTTACAACACTTTGCTGCTCTTTTTTCATATCATTAAATGCACCTTTGTAAGAGTTTCTGATATTTTCAAATTTAGACGCTGCATTTATAAGAGCGTTTATGTTTCCATCCCTTCCATGCTCTATAGGTGTTGTCTCCATGTATTTTGCCAACTTATCCATCATTCCTTTTATTCCTTTATATGCTCTATAGGTAGGAGTTTGATAAAGCTTTTCACATTTATATAATGCTTCCTGGATAAGCTCATCTTCTGTAGATTCTTCCATGTTTATCTCTTCAAGGATCAAATCTTCTTTTTCATGCTCCCTTAAATTAAAAAATGGATTCATATCCGGGTTTGGACAGGTCATATAAAACAGATACTGATATACATTTAAATATGTATCAGGAAATGCTTCCATGATATCTTTAAGAAATTTTAAGGTGTAGCAATGTTCTGTAGGTACAACTTTCTCATTCTGTATATCAAATAATTTAATTAACATTTTATTTATTTTTTCTTAATACTATTAACGTTAAACCTATCCATGGCAACTCACATGACTCTCTTAACTCATTTGTTTGTTTTACATCTAAGGTATAACCTAATTTTGTTATTTTATTTATTATATAATTTATATCTTGACAATTTATATGCCCAAAACCAGGCTGTCCAATTGGTGCCCATGTTAAAATAATTCCATCTTTATTGCTTCTGTGCATATTATCTATAAACACATCTTCGCATTCTTTAGGTATGTGCTCCCCCACTTCAAAGCTCATTACCCAATTATATTTTTTAATATTAATTGGTTTTGATAAATCAAGAGTATTACAATATTTATTGTGCATATTAGTTCTTGGATTGCCATCATAACCATCTGCCTCTATATTATTTTCTCTAAAACAATTAACATAACTACCAAGACCACAACCAAAATCTACAATAGACTGAGCATTTTCTTCATTTAAAAACTTTACTAACTCTTCACATAATTGATAATCAGTATAATGATGTTCCTCTAAAACATTATCAATCCATATGCCTTCCTTGCTTATGTTTATTTTCTTATTAACGTATTTATCATCTATTAATATATTTGATTGAAAGAAAGATAAGGTTATATAATTATCATCAACTTCTTTTTTAATATCTGTTCGTACCAACTCAATTTTTGGTATATTTCTTGAAATAGGTGATAAATCAAAAAATTTTTTTCTATAGTGCAATAGCTTATAATTGCTTTTTTTTATTTTTTTTGTAGTGGGTTTACAAGAATGTTGACCAAGGCTAAAATTCATTTCTTTTATACTGGGTCTAAAAATACATGGCTTATCATAAACAGTAGCATAAAACCCATAAGTTAATTGATTAAACTTAGATTTTTTATTATACCTTTTCATGTAGTATCCCTCAAACTGTATAATATCATCATCTTCATTTTTTAACTCATCATCTGATATCATCAAAATTTCATCTATGTCACACAATATAACCCAATCAGCTTTAGACTCCTTCCAAACACTATCTCTAAATTCCTTTTCTTTTTTTAAATAGTTTCTCACTTCTTTTGTTAATCTATAATCATAATATTTTTCTGTTTTGTCTAATTCTATAATATCAATATTACACCCATATTTATTCAGCAGAGGAACTTCATACCCATTATAATTTTTTGGGTAGTTAGACATGTAAATATTTATTTTAGACTCTGGGAAACTATTAGTGTAATGCTCCAAATAAAGAGGGAGCATTTCAGAGCCATTATTTTTATTGCCATAATAATCTAATATGCTAAATATTTCAACCCTCATGGTCTCTGGTCTTTAATCCACATTATTAAGTTGGTAACCTCTTCTTTTAAATATGGAAGATTATACATTTTTATTTCTTTAATCACAGGATCTCCATTTACATACTTTGTTACCGGGTATCCATACTCATCCTGACTTTCTGATTCAAACTTTACATGTTGTATTTTTAATGCTCCAACTTTCAATTTAGGATTATGCTTTTTAATTATATAAGCATATATACTCATTTGTAAATTATAATGGTTTAGATTACAATCATCCAAATGGTTTACAGGAATATACATCTTAGAAGATATTCCTTCCCAGTTCACAAAACTCTTTTCTTTAATCTCTTTATTGGTCTTGTAGTCTGTGATGTTTATATTTCCATTAACAATTTCTACAAGGTCTGCCTGCCCACACAATCCAGCAGACTTCAAATAAACAAAATGTTCAGGATATACACCATCTATCAGCTTTTGCTTAGGAGCTTGTTTTATACCATCTTCAATTATAGGTTTAATAATTGGTAGGTTAACACCTTCTCTTTCAATGGTTTTAAAATCTAAAATATCTGTTTCTCTTTGATTATGATACCAGTTTCCCAGGTCTATAGCTCTTTGTGTTTCTCCCTCCCAAATGTTCATTACCACCTGAGGATCTAAGCCATACCATTTAGAACCTTTTTTTGTTGAGCATTTTTTTGCCACCCCCTTTTTGTCAAAAGAAGATTTAAGCTTAGATATAAAAGATGTAACAGATGTCCAGATGATACCATCCTGGCTTTCATACTTGTGACCCTTTTCTATAAATATTAATCCCATTAATCTTTATTTTCAGTTGTTAACTCTATCATAAGCTTTTCCTCTAAATCTTCATCCATTAAAGCCCCCCACTTTCCTAAAGGACAGTCAGAAGACAAGGATCTTGTTTTTAGAGATAGAGCACAACCACATTCACTGCAACAAGGTTGTGTTCCGGCAGCCATGCATTTAGAACCTTTGACATCCAAACTTGGACATTGCTTACACTTTGCCCATCTCTTTGCAGCCTCTGCCTCCACATGCTCCTTCTTAAATATCCTATTCTTAATACCCTCAAGAATCTGCCTCCTGCTCTTGAAAGCCCCTAAATATTTATTTAGATCCATTTTTAAACTTTTTCTTTTCTTCTAATATTTTGTTCATATCTTTTAAAGCTCTCTCAAACAGCTCTATTCTTCCCTGGATTACCATGCTTTGCTCATAACCATAATATGTTCTCTTCTTTAAATTTCCCAGTATATCTTTTTGCCTGGTTATGTTTTGTTCTAACTTCCTCCTTCTTAAATCAAAAGTCCCTAAGTTATGCAAATATACTTTAGGGTAAACTAAATCCGACAATGACTGCCTGACCTTATCATAGTAAAACCCTATAAAGGCATCTACCACATCTTCATGAACACCCAATTCCTTTGCTATACCCTCTTTATACTTACTGGACTTCTTTGGATTCATTCTCCCAATACTTTTATATCTAAAAATATAATACCATCTATCTGAATGTTTAAATCTTCAGATATATAAACCCTCTTCTTTCTGGCATCACCATTCTTTATTATTAACGTCTTTTTCTCTGCTTTTGTTATGGCATTCCTGGCCGACTGCTTAGTTCTATACACACTTTTAACAGATAATTGCTGACACAGCTCATTTACCTCTATACCATTATTCTTGGATAGCTCTGTTAACAGCTCAAGCTCAGTAGTGCTAACCTTGATGTTTTTAAAAAAACAATATGTTAATATCTGATACTTTATAACTTTGTCTCTTGTTGACCTAACCTTCTTGTCTACCTTACTTACTTTTGTCATGTTTTAAATTTTAAAAAGAGAAGGGGGCAGTTTAATTTAGTCTCAACAAACTCTAACCCATTATTAAATAATAAAATTAAGTAAAAATAGTTTCTCCCCTTCCCTATATCTTAAAGACAGGCTGACATTAAAGAACCATCAAACCCCGATATGATTATTAATAAATTAATACCAAGCCTGCCCTATAAACTCATGATTACATCCACCAGACCAGGATCCGGGAAACAATCATATTTATCTTTCCTGACATTTGTGTGTGTCAGCAACCCTTCAACCTTACCATAATAAGCATCCTCCTGAAAATCAAAAGCCTTTGAAGGACCATACTTCTTAATCCATTGCTTCAAACCCAAACGCATATCTATCTGATCCCTCTCCCCTATATACTTAATCCATTTCTCTATCTCTTCTAACTGACGGTCAGAATACTTATGCCAGAATATCCTACCCTTAAAAGGTTCTACCAACTTACACACCTGTGATGCTAAACACCTACTATTAACATAAGTCCTATAATTACTATCCAAATAACCCATAGAACATATCTCTATACCAACACTAGCCTTATTCATTAATCCTGAACCAGTCTTCCCCAAATGCCAGGCATGATTCCCCTCAGGAAATGCCTGAACCATAATTCCATCATTATCTGAATTCCCCGTGGTATGACTCACTCCCCCCAGCACAAATTCAGTACCTACTCTCCCCCTACTATCCCTACCCCAGGAATCTATAACCCTATAAGGATTTTCCCTCCCTGCAGTATGATGCAAAAAACAATACCTGTTATCATACTTATGCTCAACATACTCACCCTTTGGTAAATAATACTTCTCTATACGCTGATTATAATTTGTCTCAAAATATTGCAAATCTGAATCCTGATCTATTGCCTCTATAGGACCAACATGTGATAACAAACTTGCCCATGTCTCCATACCAACTATACCATCTGCCTTCAACTCCCGGTACATCTGAAAATTCTTTACAGCTGCCTCTGTCTTCCTGCCAAACAAACCATCTTGCTTCAACTTCAAAATAATCTGCAACTTAACTACATTAATACCCTTTGAACCCACCTTTAATGTCTCCATAATTACATTTTAAAAAAAAAGGGTGAAGAAATACTCCCCACCCCTAACTATGCAAAAATAACTACCCCCACGGTAATTATGCCTTTTCTTCAGGTGCCATGATCTGTGCCAAAAACTTCTGTGCCTGTGCACGCTTTGCACGGTTTTCCTCTATCTCTGTCAATAACTGCTCATACTCTAACTGTACCTTCAAATGTGGAATGTGATCCTCATAATATGCAGTAACCTTCTCCCGCCGCTCCTTTAACTCCTCCTTGCTTAACTCCTTTACTTCTTCTTCAACCTGTGTGCTTTCCATAATAAACTTATTTTGTTATTTAATATCTCAAATATAATTAATTTAAATCTAAACTCCAAAAGTTTATTAACCTTTCTTAAACTTCCTCTCTATATACCTCTTTATAACACCACACCTCTCATACCACTCCTTGCTCTCATACCACTCTAACATTTCCTCAACCTCCTCCAATGTAGCACCCTCGTCACTGTAATATGTTAAATACATATCTGCATCCCTCTCCTTGCACTCCCGCTCTAATCCCCTGTAACTAACCTCCCCCATCAATAACCTGTAACTATTGTCATATGCCTCACGCATAATCTCCTCTGCCTCCTCTGCACTAACACGTATACTCTTCCTTTTTGCCATAACTTTATTTTTAACAAATATATCACTTTAATAACAATATCACAAACCCTCTAAACTATTTATATGAATACCACATAATGCAAGCCATGAAATGTACATGCCCCCAAATGCATGTGTTGAAATCTGTGGGGGATTCTATTAATTAATCCCCGGTAAAAAAATTTGTAGTGGGTCCCCCCATGCTGAAGAGCATGCGGACCTGGTGCAGATAGACAGTGTTTTTTTTCTGTCAGTGGGCATACATAGAGTCTTGTGTCTTGCACAAGTACTTAGCATGTGTGTGTGCTTGTGATGGAAGGGAGCACAGAGACAAAGGAAGTCTCTGGTTCTGAACCTGTCTATCTATGTTAAATTATTATTTAATCTATCCTCTTGTACATGTGTATAAGGGGATACAAAACCTTATTGTTATGAAAGTATTAGTAGGAATGTCTACATATGCCACAAAGAAATGTGGCACATCAGTAGACTGTAGCAATTTGCAGCTTACCTCTAAGGGGTGGGTTGCAAAATTTGGTTCTATTGTGTCTGTAGGAATGCAGGCGCATGAGCCTAATCTGCATTGGCCACAGCCAACTGTGGTCTTTTCTATGAATAAGATTGAGTTATCTGCTGCCAACAGGGCTTTTGGTCCTCATTGGCAGATAGATACACTATATCTACCAGACACTAAACCATTTTCTACAAAATCTTTAGAAGTCTGTGTAGACACCATAGACTTCTAAACCTTAACCACCTCAGCTAGATGCTGACTTGCAGGGGAGCAAAACCCTTGGGTGGTTCTACAGTCCTCCGAGAATCAAGATGTAAGTGCTTGTAGGAGGAAAGCCTATACTATCAGGGCTTGGTGTTGATAGGAATCTTTAATCCTAAATATATATTATTATGGATAAGAAGAAATTTCTTAAGGCTTTGTGGGATGGCTTCCACAAAGCTAGAATGGGTGGATTACAGCCCATTTCTACTGAGTTGTTAGAACGCTCAGGTGGTGGGGCAACCTACACCTATCAGGTGTTCTACTTCAACGGAAAGTTCATACATTGGGACGGTATGAACTTTAAGTTGGTAGCCTAAGAATAACCCACACCACTGCTATAGGTGTGCTGCCTGTTCAAGTCGGGCTGTGGGTTCTATTTATTACTTAAACTCCTGCCATACTTCATAGGGTATGGTAGTACAAACCAAATTAACTATGAATAATTTAAAAGTATTTTCTAAAACTTCTAACAACAATACTAGATTTCTAATTGCTGAATTCTCAGAATTTTCTAACCCAAGTCATACTATTGGGCATATGAAAAGTTGCTTTGAATTATATTTCAGTTATGAAGAAAGTCGGTGGTTATATAATCAACACTCAATTGAGTGGGCAGTTATTGAGATGTATGGTAAGAACAGGTTTTGGAAAGAAGAAAGCTCAGAAGAGCTTTTTAACATTTATAAAATTTTGCTTAAAGCTAAACAAGATGGGGAGTCTTATGAAGACTTTCCCGCACACACTATTACAGAAAAAAGGTGTTGTGATAATTATTTGATTACATCATATCGGGAAGGAGATATTTATATCAACTTCCAACATCTTAGAATGGAAGAAGAAGGAAAAAAATATGTTATAAAAACTACAGCTCTAGCTATTGAAAACTGGGGTCAAGAAAATGGTACTCTAACTGCTGATGTTGTCACATTAGACGGCAGAAAGGTAGACACTCTCTATCAGGTAGAAGGTGATTATAATTTGAAGTCTATAAAGCAATTTAGTTTTGTGGGTGACAATCATATAATGTATCATGATTACCTAATATATTAATCAAACACCACCATGCTGTGTTACTGTGTTTCCAGCAACATGGTGGTTTATTCTTTTTAGGAAACACATAAATTATTTTATCATGAGTGATGATAAAGCATATAAGCAGTTTGTTGCAGACTATATCCAGTCTGAACAAATACAGAAGACAGAGGAAATGACTATTGTTTACATAGTCTCTCCTCAATCTGAAACACTCACCGAAGGGTGTTTCCCAAACCTGCTTAAGAAAAAAACCCCAACTGCCAGAAAAGGTAGAAAGTAGGACGCAAGTCTTACACTATCCATCATCATGTGGTGTTGGATGGGGTTGCAGGGTCTTGCCAATTTAAGTAGTCACGTTATGCGGGGATGAAACCCTGTGGCTACTGAAGGTTGGTTAAAAGATTTGGAGGTCTGGTCTTGCCTTACATTTGACCACTCTTTTTTCACCAGTACACATAGATTGTATTGGTATTGTTTAATTTAAAAAATTTAAGAAATCATGAACAAGATTCTTGATAAATTAATGGACAGCTCAGTCCTCAAAGAGCACAAAAGAGGGATGAGAAGATACTTCCCTCTTAAATCCACCGAACTCCACTCTGAGGAGATGGCTACTGAGGTGGTTTCATATTTTACTGGTGGATTGAAGGAAGATATAGGCGCAATCAGGTTTGCCTATATTTTCCACTCTCTTGACAAGAGGGTAGAAAAATTTGATGGCAAGTTCTGGGTCAGAACAATTTACATGGTTCCCAAAATAGAATGTGTAGTTATTACAGGATTATCTTGGGATGCTAATGGACATCCAAGATATACAAACAATTGGAAAAAAGAGGCTGCTGCTGATGCCTTAAATGTTTCTATAGATGACATATATGTTATCTTAGATAACAACGGGTCCAACGCAGGTAACCCATTTAGATCTGCATGGGTTGTCAGAGAGGCTGACCTTAAAGGGGTTAAATATACCTCTACGAGGTTTTCTTGTCCTAACATGGAAGATAAAATCTTACCTATGGATAAGGTAAGAGTGTATCATTAATTATTTTCAAACAGCCTGTTAGATCAGGCACAACACATTTATTATGAAAGTAGAACATTATTTATTCAGAAACATATCCAAGGATGAAGACTATTCATGGAGAGGTGAACTCCCTAAATCTGAAATGACCGCTGATGAAGAGGCGGCATTTCAGTCAGCAGTCCTCACCAATGAGGGCTACTGTCTTATTGACGGTAAGATTTCTCAAGTTTTTGAGGAGAAATCCTACTACAGAGTCATACAATTCCCAACCCTTCAAGATGACTATGAGGACTACCTCACTAGTGGAGCAGAAGGGGCGGATGAAACACTTTAATAAAATTTTAAAACAGTCTGTTAGATCAGGCACAACACCAATATATTATGAATCTAAAAGAAATTCAAATAGCGTATAATGTACTCTCTTGTCTAACAAAAGAGGAAATCACTAACCTATACAGTCAGTGCTACAATGAGGAGGATGAAATTCTCTGCGTAGATTGTTACCACCCTGAGGATGAAGAGCAAATTTTATATACTTGGTATATCCCAAGCGGACATGGGGGAATAAATATTCTAGACCGCATTCAAGTAGGAACTGTTCTTCTTTGTGAGAGCACGGTAACTGAAACCGGCACCACTAACGTTATTGCAGTTGCCAAGCCGTATTACAAAACAAAGGAGATGCACATTTCTGAGGTGCACCCCTACTGCAAGGTTGAGAGTGTAATGGCAGATGGAATATGCAAGTTTCAATTATCTGATGAGAAAGGTGAAGAATACACCTTAATCACATTAGATTTCATGGAAGGAATGATAACAGAAATTATTTCTTGTCACAAAGGAGGCATTTGCCCTTCTGTATTCTCAACCTATAGTACATGGGTTGTATATAAATAACAATTTATTAACTAGCCTGTTAGATCAGGCACAAAACCATTTATTATGGTATCATTTTTAGTTTGTTTATTCACAACATTCATGTCACTAAACATCCAAAGCACATTAGTGCCTGAGGGTGTATTAGTACTGGATATTGATGGGCAGATTGTTATACATAGGACTAAGTCCTCACGTATAATTATCTCAACTGAAGTTTACACTAACTTCAGCCCTGAGATATCCAAACACCTAAGAAATAGGTGGTCACATGAAAAATTCATCAAGAGAGGTGAATTTATTAGGGTAACCATGCACAAAAGCAACTCAGTTGTCATGTGTCATGGGGTTGTTTTAGAGGAGAAGTTTGTCACTCACGTATACCTGCCTGAGAAGTTGAGGTATTTGAATGATAACACCTCATTGTACGAACCCAAGTTTGGTTCAACTAAATAATTTATTCACACCTGCTTGCCGAGGATAATCCCTTCAGGTTCTGCACTAATATAGCAAGTAAGATTAGTGCATTTAAAAAATATATAGCATGAAAAAGAAAACTTTAAAAGCATTTGTAGAGATACTGGCAAAAACACTGGTTAAGACAGAAAGAGAATTGAAAGTCTTAAAACACAATTACAAAGTTGTAGACAAAGACCGTGGTCTTGTTCTTGAAGAAAATAGAATTCAAAGAGGGGAACTGAATAGAGCACAAAGAGAAATAATAAAATTAAATATAGAACTAAAAAAATATATAACATGAAAGAATTAGTTGGATTCCTAACAATGGTAGGAGGTTTAACCTTTGCATTTTATATGCTAGGTGTGCCTTCTATATTCATCATGTGGTTGCTTATCAGTGCAGGGCTTTCTGTGCTATGTGCATACAACCACAAGTAAACTTATTATTAAACGTCAGGGCTAGTAACCCTGGCACTAAACAATTTATTATGAAAATTCAATTAATGAAAAATGAAGAAGGGTATGTTGTTGGGTACAAAATGATTCCTGAAACAGCAGAGGATCAACCCATAATTGAACACATTAGGTTCATGTATTTCGCCGGAATAGATGGTTCTGTTCTCAAGTATGATGGCAGAAAAAGTCATGATGATAATGATGAAACTACTGAGTTAAGATGGAAAATGAAAGGTGAGAAAGATAAAGATATTAAGAAGAGAAGGGAGGAAAGGGAGGCAAGAAGGATAAACCGTTTAAATAAAAAGAAATCATGACTGAACTATTATTTCTCACATGCTGCATAATATACTGTGCAGCATTTTTCTACTATACCCTACAGAGTAGGGATTAATTAACATTTAAAACAATTTATTATGAGAATTTATTTCTTTATACTTCTTGACCACAAAGGTGAGGAAGTGATCACATCAACAGAAAGATTTGCCACCGCCAGACATGCAGCATGGGTAGCAAACAATGAGGTGGCTGATACACCTCCGTGCTGCGGAATGAAAATCAGATACATGACTGTCACTGCCAAACATGTGGCTAGTCTATTAAATAATCACGCCTCTACAGAGGTATAAAACAATTTAATTATGGGTAGTCACACACCTGTGGTTTATACCACAGACCAATTCAAATGGTATAGTAGCAAACAAGCATTCTATACCAATGTCAAAATGCTAACTGCATTAAGGCATGGCAATAAAAAATTTAAAAACAAAAAGAAATTTATTATTGTTAACCCTAAAACAAATGTTAGTGTAGAGTTTATCTCTGACAAGGAATACACTAATGTATATAGGTTTAGATCAAGGACTGGATATATGTGCTTTTGCTATGTATTCAAGCCAATGTTTAACCCTGATGATTGGAAAGATATATCTCCTGTTAGGTTTCTAAAGATATACCCTACGGATGAACATAAAAAATACTATGTTTATTATAATGGGGTTAGAAAGAAAATATATATAAACTATAATCATCTATGTAGGTGGAAATGGCAGGGTGGAATTATATCAACCATGCATGAAGTATACAAAGAGTTAGGTGTAAAAAGACTCTTGTCACTATCCGCTCAAGACATGTTAGATGACGGATATAGTATTCAGTGCTTCATAAACATATTACACAAAAGCAATGATACTAAATTTCCCTATCTAACACAGCTTATAACACAGCTTGAAAAATGGGGTTTGGATTGCCCTACATTTATATTACAATATAAAGTAACCTTTGTTATAAAAAGATTTCACGAAAGGCAGAGTCTATACAAAAGGTTTAAACGTAAAGTTAGATTTTGCCCAATAGAAAAACTACTCCTTAAAAAAGGATAGATTACAATTATTTATTTATTTAACCCTACGTATGTAGGATATAAACCAATTTATTATGAAAAATGTATTGAAGCCAACGCAAGGAATTACTAATGTTTTATTCTTAAACAGCAAAGCCTTCTATAAGAATGGCGGTTGTAAGATCACATTGGTTGACAAATTTAAAGATTACACTGAGCAAAAAGGGAAGCTAAGACATCCTGTTACAGGAAAGATAGTAGCTTACACTCAGGTAAGCAGAGTATACTCTGATATTCCTCAGAAGATATGCTCAATAAGTTTCACTAGCAACTCTACATTTGTAGAGATGTTGAAATGTATGCCAATAGGATTTCCTATAGCAGGATATTCTCTGGGTGAACGCCAGAAAGATAGCAGGTTCTACGAATGTGTAGACAATAAGTTTGCAGCTAGCAAGCTACTCAAAATACAGGATGCAATTTATGCATACCTGAAGAAAGGGTACAAGAAATTCTGGGATGCTCTATGTAAAGAGTACACTAAGAATGAGAACCTATTAGCTTTAGGCAAGCTGGAACTACCTATGTATGAGGAGAGAGCAAACCCTTTCATTAAGAAGAAAGAGGAGAAGAAGGATGATGGGCTATTAACTGTGGCAGAGTTTCAAGCTCTATCACGTATCCAAGAGATGCAGAAATATGCCAGGAAATTTGAAGTCACCGGTAGGTCTAAACAAGACTTGGTTGACAGACTCAAAGCCAAAGGCAAACTAAAATAAACAATCATACTTGCTGGAGTAAAGGGGCTTGTCCCCTACTACATCATGTAGTGACTACCTTAACAGGTTACACACTCCAGTAAGTTTTCTTATAGCAAATTTACATTAACTAAAATTTCAATTATGAATAACTTACAGAGAATTTTT
>Ga0255047_10001709_pt1 | contig 15455 bp, 26 predicted proteins | sample JV7_2_1_MG_FD_183640 | JGI IMG/M metagenome (GOLD analysis project Ga0255047, IMG submission 183640) | Seawater microbial communities from Jervis Inlet, British Columbia, Canada - JV7_2_1 | ecosystem: Environmental > Aquatic > Marine > Inlet | place: Canada: British Columbia | collected 2016-10-06
AGGCGGCTGAAGCCGCCGAATAAAGTTCGAGCCCACGGGGCTTCCTAGCCCGTTAGGACGTGGGCGACCTCGGCGACCCTCGCGCGATTCCCTCCAGTCTCGCGTGCGCCGGGTGCGAAAGGGTGACAGCTCGGAAAGACGGCAGCTTTTTATTCTGGGATGGCGATATGGGCTTGGTCCGATTCAAGATCTACTGCCTCGAATGCGAGCGCGAGCGCTATGCGGAGCATGTGCACGGAAGTGAGCCGTGGCGTGGCAAGGTCCATCGCGCGCGTCGTCTGGGATGTTGGAATCAATGCTGCACGTGCGGCGCGTTGTACGAATCGCTAAGGTGCGGCGCCCGCGAGAGGGCGCACCAGAAACAACTGGAGCGCGAGGGACAGGAAACCTTCGGCTTCTGACGCCTGCGGGCGTAGAGGTGGGCTATGTTAGAGAAAATTGTACTCGGTTGTTCGGTTGCGGCCGTCGTCTTCTATGTCCTGCGATCGGCTGTCTGCCACGTTGAGTCAATCGTGCGCGAGGCGCTCGAGTCTGCTCATGCGGCTGAGCGTGATCTGCTGACGCTACGGTCTGCGGTGTCCTGGGCTGCCATCCGGAACGTGACGCTGGAGGGCCCTGACGATCTACTGGCCCGGTATGCCATCGCGCGCCGCAAGGCCGCGTCCGGACGCACGCCAACTAGCCAGCAGCCGGACGATAGCGCGGCGGAGCGGCTTGTCAGCGGGGCATCGGAGGACACTGATGCGCAGGATTAGTATGGGGCTCACCGAGCAGTCATTTCTCGCGGGTCGAAAGGTGGTGACGCGCCGGCTCGGTTGGGAGTTTGTCAGGCCGGGCGATCGGCTGCTTGCCGTGAACCGGGTGATGGGCATCTCGCGCCATAGGCCGGCGGTGAAGCTGGCTGAGATCAGTGTGGTCTCCGTGCGCCGGGAACCGCTCAACCACATCACGGAGGCGGACGTGGAGGCTGAGGGCTTCCCCGGCGAGACTCCGAAGTGGTTCGTGGAGTTCTTCTGCGATGCGATGGGGTGCGAGCCGGGCCGAGAGGTGACGAGGATCGAGTTCGATGTGGTCCGGTTTCTGAAGAAGTCGAGCAAGCGCTGATGGCTGAGAAGTGCTCAAGCTGCGGTGCGCCGGTCGTGTTGGCGAGGACCGTGTCGGGGAAGGCGATCTACCTTGACGAGCGGGTGCTGCAGGTCGCTGTGTTCGTTGACGCATCGAACAGCCTTGTTGAGGTGAAGCGAGGTCGGCAGTCGCACTTCGCCACGTGTACGAACGCGGCAGCGCATCGCAAGGCAGCCCCGCGTGAGCGCAGAGACGCGGCGCATATGGGCCGGTGCAACCAGTGCAGCGCGTTCTTCAAGTTGGGCCGGCCGGGCAGCCGCTTTAGCGACGGTCGTGATTATTGCTCCGCGCGATGTGTGGAGCTGGAAAGGGGTGAGACGTGAGCGATGAGCCTAAGAAGTTGTCCCCGGAGCTGCTCCGCCTCTGCACGTTCGTGCGGGTGAGATCTTGGTCACAGATCAAGTATGGCGTGATGCAGGTCGACGCCGAAAGCCCCGGCGTTCGCGAGGGTGTACTGACCTCAATTGGTCAACTAGACGAGCAATTGGCGGAGGCCATTGGTAGCCTGTTTCACAAGCGTCGGCCGCCGATCCCGGTGGAGGACTTGATGGATACGGTGGACCTGTGGCTGCAGAGCGGGGGAGGTCGATGAGTGCTCACCAGCGGGTGAGCGTGTCACTCACGGCGTGGATCGACAATCTGGTGCAGTCGGGGGCTGACGAGGAACTCGGGCGCGTGGCTGCGGTCCTCTGTGACTTCGCTGGTCGATTCTCGTGGCTTGCCGAGCTCGAGGACGCCGCTGGGCGCGTGTCCTTTTCCGAGTCGGAGTGTGAGCGCCAGAAAGAGGCTGGCCTTGGGCTGCCGGACTTCGGCGAGGGCGGTGATGCGGTGTTCGATGCGATCAGTGATCGCATCGAGGGCGAGCAGCTAGCGCTGGCGCTGCAGCAGCTATCGGACATGGGCGCCACGAGGATCGTGCTGGAGCCTCCCGGGGACGACGGTCGGTGGCACGGGTCATTCACGGCGCCAACGGGCCATGTGCAGCAGATTTCAGAGCCCGAGGGCCACGGCGCGCACGTGTTGATGCAGCGGATGGCCATGGCTTTGGGCGGCTATCTAAAGGATGTGGGCCGTGGGAGGCTGGATTCATGAAGAAAGCGATCCTGATCCTGCTGATCCTCTCGTCGCCCGCGGCGGCCCAGCGGCGCCGGCTACCGTTGCCGGCGGCGGAGTGCACTCTCCAGGCGGAGCTGTGGCTCGCGCGGTCGTTCATTGGCGAGGCTGGGTGGGAGGCCGCGCGCGACCACGCGGGCATCGCGTGGGTGCTCGCGCGCCGGTGGCGTCGTCAGATACGGCGCTGGCCCGATATGACCTTCGTGACAGTAGTCAAGAACTATGTTCACGCGCTCGGCTTTCGGCGCCGGAGCGGCCCGACGCGCCGCCAGCGATGGCTGCGGGGGTTGCTGGGCCCTCTGGCCCCTGAGGGGTGGCCTGCGAGGTCGTCCTGGCGGAAGCATGTGGGCCTGTGGCGCTCGGCGCGCGCACGGTCACGCGATTGGATGGTCGGCCGAGTTCCGGACCCCTGCCGGGGGCGTGCGTGGAACTGGGGTGGCCATGTGGATGAAGGCCTCGCGCAGCGCAAGGCGCTGAATGAGGTCGACTGTGGTGAGACGGCGAACACTTTCTACGATGATGGTGGTGATTCTGATGGCAAATGATGGCGTTGTTCGAGTGGTAGATTCCTTGGCGGTCCTGCATGCCGCGGTGATGAGCGACACTGTGTCTCACGAGCGAAAGTTCTTCCCCCTGACCGAGCATACGCCGGCGCAGGAGATGCATCGGCTGATCGTGAATGGCCGGCCGGGCCCGTGGACATCGAGGCATGCGGTGGCGCATGGCCCCGGTGGTTTGTGGAAAGCGACATCTAGGCCACTTTGGGATGAATGCCCGAGGGTGTTCTTCGTCATACCGGTATGCGAGCATGAGATGTCGCAGTCTGAGCACGGGAGTGATTCCAGTCCTCCCCAGGCTGTTTCCACCAGTGGGTCCATGGTGACAGAAGGGCTTGTGGCGCCGTCGGAGGGGACCCCCCTCCCCTCCGACGACGGCGCCCGTTTAGGCCCGGCGACGGTCGGAGAGCTGGCGGCGTGCCTGCGAGAGATGGTCGAGGCCAATCATGTCCGTGGTGACGCGGTCGCGATCCGCACGGCACTTGAGCGTGCAGACGCTCTGCTGGCTCGGCGATGATGTTCCTGGATCTGCTTAGGCTCGGGCCACAGGTCGCGGCTCTCGCGTGGGTCGCGGCGTATGACCAACACGCCGCGGCGTGGGTGCTGCTGCTTCAGGTGTCGGCCGCGCTCTTTGGGCATGTCAAAGGCAAGTCTCGTGCTGTCGCTCTCTACAATGCGGAGGTCGCGGCTCACCAGGTCACCCGCGAGTGTCGCACCAGGGATGCGAAGGATCATCTTGAGGTGTCACTGCGCCAGGCAGAGGATGCGCGGGTGCTGCGGGAAGAAGTCGATGCCCTTTGCCTGAGGTGTGATGTGCTGGACCGTTCCCATGAGTAGTCCATTCGAGGCGTGGCTAGTCGAGCGCGGATATCGCCGGAGCACGGTCCGCCAGAGTGTCGCTCAGATGGAAAACGTCGAGCGCAGCGTGGCGATCGGCGGCATGCCGGAGGTCTACCAGGTGCCGGCCGTGCGGAGGTGGCTGGCCTTCTCAGAGTCGAAAGACGAGTTTCCGTACCTTGCGGGGCTACTGCGCGAGATGGGCTATGAGGCTGCCACTGGCGGCCCGAAGCGCGCGCCGTCGAGGAAGGTTGTCCGGCGCAGCTTTTCTGATGAGCAGTGGTCGAAGCTTCTGGGCGCGTTGGAGGTGGATGAGACTCGCGAGGCCTGTGTGCTGCGTTTGATAGCGGTAACCGGCCTGCGGATCGGTGATGCGCTCGGGATACCGGCCCCTGATATCGCCGCCGGGCTCGAGTCGGGCGATGTGGTGCAGGTTGAGCGCAAGGGCGGCACGTTCATCGAGGTGCCCGTGGCGGGATCGGCGCCGGAGTGGAATGCGCTGCTGGTGCAGATGGATACCTTCGGATACGCCGGCGACATCGTTGCTTCCTATGTCCGCGGCCAGCGCGGGTCCTCTCCGCTGGCAGGAGACGCGGCTTACCAGCGGGTGAACCGCCACCTGAAGTCTGTGGCGGACGAGCTCGGTCTGCCTGGGCCCGTCCATCTGCATCGATTGCGCCGTACGCTTGCGGTGCAGGCGCTGAGGGAGACGGGCGACATGACGTTGGTCCAGCGGCTGCTCGGTCATCGTTCTTTGCAGAGCACGTCGAAATATGTGGATGAGATCCGTACGCACGACGTCGGAGAGCTGCAGCGCAAGCTGGGCCGCTATCGAGGCGGCAAAGAGTAGTGGTGGTACGGAGAGGGGTTCTCCGTGGCACCGAAACAAGACTGGAAAGACCGGGGTGATCCGTGAAGTTTGTGGACGAGATGAAGCACGTGATGAAGATGGTGTCGGCGGTCGAGGGAGATGTCGGGGCTGTCGAAGAGACGCTGCGCGACGTGCCGGGTGACTTGTGTCGCAAGGCGATCGCGTCGGGCCTGCTGATGTACTTGGATGGCGACGTGACGTCTGCATGCATGTTTGGAGGTACGCTGTCTGACCTCGTGCGAGCGCAGATTGACCGTGACGACAGCGATGCGGTTGACGACTCGCTGATCAAGACGATGTCGCAGGTCGCGCGCGTATCGAAAATGGCCGACGATATGGTCCAGGCTATGAGGCCTGAGGCGATCGCGATGATGGCGGCCAACTGCTTGGTGGACCTGGCCCAGGGGGACATCGATGAGGCGCAGCAGGTGGCCTCGGCGATGATTGCGGTTGCCGGTGAGGGCGGTGACGACGGGCACGTGTCTAGCTCCGCGGACCGGAGCGTGAACTGATGGGCCCTGGTCTCTAGGTGGCGGGCAGGAATGATCCGGGGGCGGCGCGTACGGCCAGTGCGAAGCGCACTAGCAAGACAGCGTTGCGGAAGATCGTTGCCGATACGGACTACCCGGACTGGGCAACGCGTCCGAGGAATCGTGTCGAGTGCAAAGGGGGCGAGAGGCCGTGCCCGTGGGTTAGCTGCAGGTATCATTTGGCGGTCGACGTGGACAAGCGTGGTGCGCTCAAGACGAACTTCCCGGAAGTCGAAGTTTGGGACATGCCGGAGACTTGTGCGCTCGACGCTGCTGACCGTGGCGATGCGATACTTGAGGAGATCGGTCAGCGGATGAACATCACGCGCGAGCGTGTGAGACAGATGATCACGATGGGTGTTAGCAAGATCGACCGTGGCGAGATGCGTGAATATTCGGAGGATGACGAGATGGCATTTGAGGACAGGAAATGTGCGTGCGGTGTGAGCTTTTCGCCTGATGCGCCAAGGCAGCTGTATTGCAAGCCGACGTGCAGTTTCCGGCCGTCGCAGCCCAGGGTGGAGGCTGAGGCGTGCGCTGAGCCTGGGTGCGATGAGACGAGCCATCCGAAGGCGCCGCATTGCGCGGCGCATATGTCCCCGCTGAAGCGTCAAGAGCTTGGCGCGCGCGAGCCGCAGAAGGCGCTGTGCTCGGAGTGCGGGTTTGGCGCCCGCGCGATCGGGAGGCATGGCAAGATCATGCTGTTCTGCGCGAAGTGCATGGAACCGGCGGCTCGGCGTCAGTTCGGGGTGGCAGACCCGGATGGTGGCTCCACGAAGGTCGCCTGGCGGGGGAGTCGGGCCGCCCCCAGGAGGCCCAAGGCCCCGGAGGCGGTGGATTTGCCCCCGGAAGCGACGGATCCGGCCCCGGAGGCGCCAGATCTTCCCGCGGCGGAGATTCTGAGCCCGGCCGAATTTGAGGTCGCCGACGCTGCTCCGGATCAGTCGTCGCCATTTCTCGACCCTCACCCGTCAGGCCGTGCGGTGCCCGATCCGTTCCGGGATGCGCCGCCGCCGGCCGCCGCCCCCGCGCCGGTCGCCGCGCCGCCGACGCCGGCCGCCGCGCCGCCGCCGCCGGCCGCCGCCCCCGAGCCGGTCGCCGCGCCGCCGCCGCCGCCGCCGGTCGCCGCCCCCGCGCCGCCGCTGGCCCACGATCCCAAGCTGCTATTTGGCGCCATGGCTGAGGTACATGCCATGGGGGTGGTTTCGCAGGCCCTTGATGGGCTGCCGGAACGGGCGAAGTTGCGTATATTGAACTGGGCGGCCGATGCGCTGCTAGACCCAGAGAGCGCCTACGTGGTGCAGAAGAGAGCTGAGACATGAAGAGAACGTGGATCCTGATCATCCCTGCACTGTCGTTGGCGCCTGCCTGCGCCACCGCCACCGCCACCGGCGCGACAGCGCTGGAGGTGATCGCCCCGGTTGCCGCGAAGGCGATAACGGATGCGGTGATGGCCCGCTTCGATGCAACGGTGGATGAGGAAACTGCATCGTGCGTCCCCCTCGACGAGAGTTTTGACGACGGCGGAGACGAGGAGTGGACATACGCGATCTGCCGCGGCAAGCCCGAGCGTCGCTAGGTGAGCGATTCGGCTTTCTCAAGCCGGTCCCGCGCAACGTAGTTCCTGAGGTTGTAGGCCATCGTCGCCGCGCCGGACAGTCCGATGGCCACGCCCAGGGCCTGGTCATCGCTGTCGGCGAGGCGTTTGCCCGCGTAGATCATGAGTGGCCCGAGTACGAGCACATCGACTAGCCGGATCTGCTGCGTCTTCATGGCTGCCTTCAATCGGGGAGGTAGTAGAAGTCCTCTTCCCGTGCGACCTCGCGGGCGTCGCCAAGGCTGGCTCCGACGAGCTCCAGGTTGATGCCTTCGATCCTGTCGGTCCAGGTGGTGCCCAGGCCCTGGCTGATGTCCACGTCAAGCGCGTCCCAGTGGTGGCCGGTGGGTGCCTCTGGAGCGACGGGGTTGGGGTCGGCTGCGGTGCGCGCCGGCGCCCACGCCTGCGGCACGATGCGGCCGGCTTCCATGGAGGCGTCGAAGAAGGATCGTGCCTGTGCTCCGGAGGGAATGCCGGGTGTGATCCAGAAGCTGTTGATCATGGTGCTCTTCGCCCCCGACAGCACGCCTTGCTCGGCGAGATCTTCAATGGTCGGGCTACCGATGATCCCTCCCAGTGAGAACTGGTGCGACTGGCTGAATGTCGGCACTGCGATCGAGTTGGTATCCATCTGTCCGTTGACGCCGATGACGGCCAGGCCTGCTCCGGCGCCGCCGTAGAAGCTGTCGTCGGCGACGAATGAACAGAGCATGATCACGCCGGGCCGACCCTGGGTGTCAGTCGTCAGGAATACGGATGCGGCATCGGGGTACTCCACGCCGATCTGCCCGAGTGTGGCGTTGATGTTCCAGCCGTGTCCGTCGGCCCCGCCGTCCACAAACTCCCCGCACTGGGCAAGGATTTCGAGGCCGGGTGGCAGAAAGGCGTAGGGCGGATCACCGGCGAGCGGGTAGGGAGGATCGTATGCCTCGATTGGGCTGCCGCCGCTGTAGGCGGGGAGGTATGCGCCCATGGCCAGTGTGAATCCGACCTCGGTGCCCCGAAGAAATCCGGGAGCACCGCCACCCACCGGCACAAACAGTGATCCAGGTTCCGGAACCTGCCTGGGGTACAGGTTCTGGAGTCCGGTGACATGCGCGACGTGCTGGGGGGTGGACATCTGGCTACTATTCTCCGCCGCCGGGTAGGTAGTAGTAGTCGGGTTCGACGGCCACTTCGCGGGCCTCGTTGAGTGAGCCGACCATTTCGAGCACGACGCCACTGATCTTGTCGGTCCAGGTTCCGCCGATGCTCACGTCTGCGTCGAGCGCGTCCCAGTGGTGACCCGTCGGCGATGCCGGTGTCGCGGGGTTGGGGTCGGCCGCAGTGCGCGGAGGTGCCCATGCCTGCGGAATGACTCTTCCGGCCTCCATCGAGGCGTTGAAGAATGCTCTGGCTTGTGCACCGGTAGGGATGCCTTCGGTGATCCAGAAGGAATTGATACCAGTGGTGCGGGCTCCCCCCATGTCGCCGTCAGGGATAAGGCCGGCATCGACGAGCGGCTGTGTCGCTAGTGGGTTGATGCCGCCAAGCGCGAAGGCTTGACCTGCTGGCATCGTTGCCACCTGCGCCGACTCGTCTACGTCAAGGATCCCGTTGACCGCCGCCGAGATAAGGCTGTTCGCACCAGCGCCGTAGGGAGCCCCGTCCGCGACGTAGCTCACCAGGATGATCATGTCAGGGTTTTGGAGAAGCGCGGCGTCGTCGATTCTCGCTAGAATCAACCCGCCAAAGTCGCCCATTCCGATGTCTCCAGCCTCGGAGACGAGCATCCATCCGTCCGTGGCATCGTTGAGCATGCTGGACACCATGAACTCCACCGTGGGTCGCGTGTCCAATTCCGCCCCACCGTTGCCTGGTACCTCATAGTTGGCGATGGGCACGCCGGACTCGTTCACGTCCAGGTTTATGCCGATCGCCAGGGTGAAGCCCGCGGGAGGCCCCGCGAGGATCCCGGGTACTGGGTCGGAGCCCTGCGGGACGTAGAGCGCCCCCGCTCCGCCGAAGGTCGATGCATCTGTGAAGTTCATTCCCCGGACGTGGGGTACGCGCTGTGGTGTGCTCATGATTAGCTCCGATCAGGAAGGATCGCTGGTCCAGTAATTGGCCTGCCGCGCTACGAAGCGCGCGTCAGCCAGCTGAGGGGGATCTCCGGCGGTGTTGCCGCCGAGGGTGAGGTCGACTCCGCTGATGCGGTCGGTCCACGTTCCGCCGATTTCAAGCGTCGCATCCGACGCGAGGAAGAAGCTTCCTGTCGGGCTGTCCGGGAGCTCCGGCTCTGGGTTGGCGGCGGAGCGGAAGCCGCGCCATCGCTGTGGGATGACGCGCCCGGCTTGCATCGACGCTTCGAAGAACGCGTTGGCTTCCTGGATTGTCGGGATGCCAGGGGTGACCCACAGGCTATTGAGTAGGGATCGCTGCATCCCTCCCGCAGCGCCACCGGACCCGCCAACGGCCGGGTCTTCTGTTCCCCCGAGTGCGAATGGAAGCTCCGACTGCGCGTAGTTGAATGCCGCATCGAAGGGTTCGCTGAGAGACCCGTTGACGGACAGGCTGGCTGCATTGGTCCCGCCTACGCCGCCATACTCTGCGTCATCTGATACGAACGACATAAGGACGATCATGTCAGTGCGCAGATTGGGCTCGTCGAGGGGAATGGCTAGATCTGTGTCGCCGAGCATAAATACGACCCGATATGGGCTCGCCGAGATTTCCCAACCACTATTATTAGAGATGTTGCCCGTGCCGGCGATGAACTCGGTGCTCGGTAGGCTAATGGTGGGTGGATCCCCTAAGGATTCCGTGATCTCATCTGTGATCGGCACGGGATCGTCTTGAGAATCGGATGCGGTTGGCGTGGCCCGTATTCCGAATGCGACCGAGAACCCTTCGGGGGGGCCCGCCAATGCGCCGGGTTGGCCATCCGCCTTGAAGAATGCGCCGGGGCGGATCCAGTCCGGGTAGCTCAGATTGAATCCGGTGACATGTGAAATGAGATGTTTGTTGGCCATGGTTGGTCCCTTCTAGTCGTTCATGTCGGGGTCAAGGATGTAGAAGGGCGATCGTGAGATCACCCGCGCCGCGCCGAGCTGTGAGCCCAGGAGCTGCAGCTCGAGCCCAGAGAGGCGGTCCACCCACGGGGTACCCAGCGCAAGTTCAGAGGGAAGGTCTGCTGCATTCCAGTAGAACCCCTGTGGTTCGTCGGGTGCAGTCGTTGGCACCCCAGCCTGCGTGCGGGCCGGGTTGAATGGTCGAGGAACGACCACGCCGGCCTCCATGGATGCGTCCATGAAGGCAACGGCTTGGTCGATGGATGGGATGCCTGGCGTGACCCAAACGCCGCTGATCGCGGAGTTGTAGCAGCCGCCGATGTCCCCGTTGACTAGCCCGCTGACGTCTTGGTTTGGTGAGAGTCCGCCGATGCAGAAGTTGTCACCGACGCCGTCCATCGCGAAGTTTCTGTCTGAGCCGTTGGGGCCCGTAACGAATTCGCCGTTGATCATCACCTGGGCACTGTTTATCGCAGCCCACCCAGAGCTATAGAAGCTGCTGTCGGGGACGTAGGATATGAGCAGCACGACGTCGGCCTCTTGCGGCGACGCTGGCTGCATGATGCCGCTCGACACGCCCACACCGGATGCGCCCGGCCCCGATGTGACTTGAAAGCGGGCCACGTCTGCGGGATTGGCCCCGACTGACGACACGAGAAACTCCACGAGTGGAGGCAGGGTGGTGTCCCCCGGTGTCCCCTGGGGACCCGCGTCCCACAGGCTGCTGCCGATCTTGGGTGCGAGGTGGTAGCTGACAGCTATCGAGAAGCCGCTCTCGGGCCCCCCGAGCGCGCCGGGGGCGCCCCCGCCTGGGATCGAGAAGGACGCTCCGGGCTGTGGGAGCCGCCCGACATCTGCGAGATTGAGGCCTGTGACATGAGCAATACGTTGCCTGGTGGACATTCTGAGTCTCCTATCGGAAGCGCGGTCGATCGGACACTACGCGCATTGAGCGTGTGTCTGGGGAGGTGCGGTGCGAGGCGCGACCGATGATCTGGTCGAGCGGTTCTCCGGTTTGGTCGACGCACGCGAAGCGTTGTTCCATCGAGATGTATCGTCTGTGGAAACAGCGCGGAGCGCAACATCGAATCTATCAAGGGCAAATGCGGCCCAGGTGTGTTCGCCCTGTCACTTTTTGAGTGGATATTCTCGCTTGTCGGACTTCAGGGGGGACCAATAGTGTGGTTTCCACCGAAACCCGGGCTGGTCGGGGGGCGCTTCGGTGAACTGGCGGCGTGATCCTGGGTAGAACAGGGAGGTGAGGGTCCATGGGCTGGCCGTGGCGGCGAACACGTCCCCGCCGCTGACGCGCTCCATTTCGGCGAGTACCTTGTCCAGGTTGTGGACCGACTCCAGGGCCATGGACACGTAGATGACGGCCGATCCGGTCTCGAGTCCTGGCAGGACGTCTTCCGGTCGCCCGGTGAGGTAGTCCCCGCAGGAGAGGCATCCCTTGGTATCGATGCAGAGGTCTCCGCAATCGTAGTCCCGTCCGATGAAACGGTTGACGATGCCCCCGTCGGGGTCACCGATCACGATGAGGCGCTTGCCGGTCTCGGATGCGCGGTGCTGGGCGAGGTTGAACATGTCGCGCCGGCGTTGTCGCATGGGTCCTAGGACGAGGTATGCCTCGCGCGCGGCGACTCCGATGAGCAGCCACTTGGCGTATTTCTTCCAGGTGGCAGGCGTTTTTTTGGGGGGCATCTATGTCCTCCGCAGTCGTGTGGGGTGGGTGATGCGCTCGGCGACCACGTGGAAAAACGTGCGAGCGCGGAATCCGGGGTAGTCGACGTTCCAGTCCTTGAGCGCGTCCCATCCGGGGGTACCGACGCGCGGCAGGATAGCCCCGCTGTGGGTGACGGATTGCCAGAGGATGCCGCCGCGCTCGTCTCGGAACCACTGCAGGTAGTCGGCCTGTTCCTCGGGTGTGCGGCTCCACGCGGCAAGCGATGGCGTGACCTGGTGAGGCCCGAAGGCGTCCTTCCAGCGGTCCGCGCGCTTGACGAGCATGTCGCCGGCGGCGGGCTCGAGTACGCCATAGAGTTGGGGGGAGCCCCACAGGCCCAGGGGGGCACCGGCGGCAGCGACGTCGCGCATCCATGGCCAGGTCGGAAATGAGGTGAACCCTACAGAAAAGAAGGTCGCTGCCGCGTTGGCGATGCCGTCGATGAGTTTGCCGAGCTCCGCGTCGTGTCCGCGCCAGGATTTGGCGTGTTCGACGTCACAGATCATGCCAGGCAGCCCGAGTGCGTTTGCGCGACGGGCGTGGCTATCGAGCGTTCTCTCCCATGAATTAGGGAGCCATGCGGCAGGCCCCTGCCAGATGAAGACTTCCAGGCCGAGGTCCATTCCGTGCTTGAATAGGTCGTCGGAGGATGCTGCATCGTGCAGCGCGACGAACTGGCAACCGAGATCCTTGGCGTATTGGCAGGGATCCCCGTCGGGGTAGTATCCGGGATCTCGCGCGTAGATCCCCTTGCCTCGTGGAGCGACCATTCGGGGATGATACCCCAACAGGGCCGGCTATGGTAACCTCAGCCGTGCAATGTCACTTCCATCTCATCTGAAGAATCCGGTTCCCCCTCAGGCCGATGCTGTCCAGGGGGGCAATCCACCGGCTGCCGGCGCCCCTCAGGGGCAGCAGGTGATGACTGCAGCGCTGCGAAATCAGCTGGAGAGTGTGGTGGGTGATCTCCGGGTGGCGTACTCGCGCCTGGGTCAGATCCCGCCGCCGGCGATGAATGCTCCGGTGTTCGCGAGGCTTCAGGAGCAGTACGCGAACCTGATGGACATATCTGGCCACCTGCATGGTGAGCTGGCTGGGATGGGTGATTCCCTGGGAGCTGATATGGCCCCGGCGGCGGACATCAATCGCTTCCAGGCCGAGGTCGAGTTGTTCGTGTCGGCTGCGGAGAGCGAGCTGGCTCGCGTGTTCGAGCAGTCTCCTGGTTCGCCTCAGCTTGGCGCCGCGCCGGGCGCGGCGTCTGGTGGTGGCTGGATGAAGTGGGCCGCGGCGGCAGCGGCGATCGCAGCGGTGGGCGCGGGCGGCTACTGGCTGTACCAGCGCCGCTCCTCATCGGTGACCCCGGCGTTCTAGCGGGCCGCTTCGACCTGTTTGATGAAGGCGACGTGGGCGTCGGCGAACATCTGCCGACCCTTCCCGGACATGAGCAGCTCGGCCTCGTCTTGGTTGGTGTAGAAGCCGCATTCGCTCAGTACAAAGGGCATGCTCGTCTGCTTGAGGATGGTCACGTTCGTGCGCTCTATGAGCCTGCGATCGCGGAGGCCTGAGTGCTTGACGAGCTGCACCTGCAGGTCGAGGGCCATCTTCTTACCGACGCGGGATCGTGGGTAGTAGAGGACGGTGACGCCGTGCGAGTCATTGAATGTGCGGCCGTTGCCGAACGCGTTGGCGTGAACGCTGATCCCGCGAGACTTCAGATTTGACTTGCTGGCCACGAGGTTGGCGAGCGCGCACCGCGCCGATGGCTTCATGTCGTGGTTGGTGCGCGGCGTGAGCACGTGATAGGCGATGCCGAGCCCGTCGAGTTGTGCGGCGATCCTGTCGACCACATCTCGCGCGAACTCCCACTCGAGTAGCCGGCACCCGTCCGGCAGCTTCGGGCTGCGCTTGCCCGCGGTCTCTGGCGCATGGCCATTGTCTAGGATCCAGAGGTACTGCTGTGTCATGTCGATGCCTCGTCGGGGCAGAGGGAGCAGGCGGCGCCGATGCTGTCTCCACCGTGTCGCAGGGCGTCGGCGGCGCGGCGCTCCTCATCTTGCCCGGCCTTCATGGCTCCGCCGAGTTGTTTCAGCGCGAGGTCTATGACGCCGGTGACGTCTTCGGGGCGCATCGGCGGGTCGGATTTCCCGCGCTCTCGAATGGCGCGCAGCTTGGCTCGGTAGCACGCTTCTCGCTCGGGGGCGGGCGCCTGGGGGGGCGTGGATCGTCGGAAGAGCATGCGGGCGAGCCTTCTCATGGAATGCCTCATGATGGATGCGACGAGTTGAGCCGCTCTTTGAGCAGTTGCATGGCGGTTGTGTTGGCAGAGATGGCCTCTGCCAGCGCGGCTTTGTCGGCGGAGTGCGCTTCGACCAGTTCGATGATTTTTGCGACCACGGCCTGAGCGTCTTTAACGCGCCGCTCCTGGGATTCCTTGAGGTCTTTCGCCTGTTTCACGGCGTAGCCTGCGAGGCAGATCACAATAGCTCCCGGAGGTCCCCATTGGGTGATGAGCATTTCGGATGCGGCTATGGGGTCGGGCACGAGGAAAGCATAAGAGAATTACGGGCGAAACCCAAGCATGCCCCGCAGCGTGGTGATGGCGGTGTGGTATTCCTGGTGGCACCACTGTCCAGAAATGCCGAGTGTCAACCCTATTTCGGCGAAGGTCTCTCGGCGCAGGCGTCCGTCGATGATCACGGCTTGGCGTGGGGGGAGGTAGGGAAGCAGCTCTATGACCTGGTCGAGCTGAAATGTCCGCTCGGGGTCGTGCCGACCGTTTGTGCGGGCCTCTGGGGGAGGGTCCATTGCGATCTCGGGCCGGCCGAGCTCGACGGCGGCCCGCTCTCGGATGCGCCATCGAATGACTTGGGTGATCCAGGCCTTGATCGGGATCCTTGTTTCGTTGTGGGTCACGGCGCCTTCCAGGATGGCTACCCGGCCTATGGCCTCCATCTCGTCGAACTCGAGCCCTGGGAAGTCCCCCGCGATCATGGCGGCGACATGTCCGTATTCGTCCAGCAGCTTCTGTGCGCGGTCCGCGTCGATGTCGCGCATGTCCACGCGCACGCTCTTTCGTGCGATGTCTCTAGGCCGTGGCATAGCTGGCTAGCTCAGCCTTTACCGTTCCGGATCTTGTCCAGTTCCTCTTCGAGGTACCGGGGCAAGCTGTCCAGCGATTCGGTCTTCAGCCGGTTCATGACTCCGCTGATCATCTGCCAGACGCTGGCGAGGATCTCGTGGACCTCGGCCTGGCTGGGGTCTTTGTCGAGACCACGGCGCATGGTGATGCGGCTGACGCTGGACAGGGTGGCTGGAACTCCGTTCGCCTTGGAATCATCGACGATCTGTTGGATCTCGTCGATCATGCCTTGATCGGCTCGGAAGTGAACGAATCCGCGTTGAGTCTTTCCCACGGCGTGCAACGCTATCACAGCTCTGCTCACACGCAAAACCAGGCCCTGTTGTGCAAGGGTGTGTCTGTCATGATATGCTCGCGTCCGACATCAGTTGGGCTGAGCCCAACCACAACCAGCACAATTGGAGCCTTTCTAATGTCACGAGCACTCGTCGAAGCGAAAACGCGCGGGAACCTTCACGGGTCCTTCCCTGACACCACGGCCGTAGTCACTCTGGCCGTTCCACCTGCTGACGTGCTCCGGCGCGACGGCGCCAATGGCGGAGATGTCGAACAGACCGCGCCCACCACTCTGGTGAACCTCGACACCGTTCTCCACAGCTTCGACTTCGCCCTGGTCGGTGCGGACGTGCCCGGCGGCAGCATCAATCTGAACCCGATCATGAATCTCGGGACCGCGCTCACACCTGGCGCGTCGCTTGCCGCTGACGCGGTCGGGCTCGCAAACCCGCTGCGCGCCTTGGTCGGCGACCAGGCGGTCGCGGTCAGCATGTTGCAGGCGGTGACCACCGACGCGCCGACGTTCGTGTCTTCGTTCGAGGATCTCTTCGCGCCCCTCGAAAACCTGGCGGTCGTCACCGAGATCCCGCAGTCGCAGTTGGCGCTGCTCAACAATGCGACGCCGTTTGTGCTG
>Ga0255047_10001712_pt1 | contig 15417 bp, 19 predicted proteins | sample JV7_2_1_MG_FD_183640 | JGI IMG/M metagenome (GOLD analysis project Ga0255047, IMG submission 183640) | Seawater microbial communities from Jervis Inlet, British Columbia, Canada - JV7_2_1 | ecosystem: Environmental > Aquatic > Marine > Inlet | place: Canada: British Columbia | collected 2016-10-06
CATCCTTAACTTAATCTGGCCCGTCAAAGCTTCCGTTGTATCAACATCAGACCGGACAGCTTTATCTTGATTTGCTCGTTGCCTGTCGGTAACGAGATCGTCAAGACCGTGTCGGTCTGTGAGATAACTGGAGCTTGAGAGATTCCAGATGGATCGGTTGACCCGATCACCATCAGCCCAAATGGTGCTTGGGATTCTTAAGTTGTCTTTCGAATAAACGAAATATTTATCCGATTCCTTGGCCACGGGAACCCTTGAGGATATCTGATCCGCAATAAGTCCCTGTGGTTGATAGGCAATAGAGATATTCTCTAATGCCTTATCTATGTGTACTTGTGATGGTCGTGGCATAGTCGATTACCCCCTTACCTTATAGATGCACAACTTTTATGATGGCGTCGGTTGATCCCGCATGGAGAGCAATCCAACGTGCGTTCATAGAAGTTGTGGTTCCTACTGCGAATGTGACACCTTTACCAGTTGCGGTTTGCGGTCCCACAAGATCCCCTGCCGTAACCGATGCTCCTGCCTGAATCCGGGCTTGCCCTGTTTGGGCAACATCCGCAGATCCATCGGTGATCATCGTGTCTTGGCTGATTCCAATCGGATTGGTTGTTATTGTGTCCACTAATGCGATCACAAAACCACCCTTGGCCGAAGTGGCATCAATACCGACGAATCGATATGACGGGATACTGGCAACGGCTCTGAAACTAGGTCCAAAGTTCGCTGACATATTATTTCCTCCGTATTAAATAGCACTCCTTATTATTGAAAGGTCATTCCAACAATTCGAACATGCGTGTTGAGAATTATTCATTCTCCGGAGAAACGGCAATGAACGCATCTTTAAATGATGTTCCTTTGTGTTCCTCTTGGTACTTCTTTACTTTCTTAACGAGAGCGTCGTCGCCTGTCGGCTCACCCAATTCCGATTTTTCTTCAAACGCAAGTTTGACATCGGAATTAATAAACTCGTCAACTAACTCATTGACGGATTTAAATTCTTTCGTTTCCTCATCAGATACTTTGATGGAGAAAACTATTTCCTTTTCAACAGAAGCTTTCTTGAGAAGTTCTTCCAGGATTTTGCCTTGATAGGGTTTCACTTTGCCATCGTCAACATACGTTTTGATCTTGGCATCAATCAGGGCATTCTTCTTTTCCGTTTCCACTTCCGCAACTTTGCCTTCCGCATCGGCTTTGGCTTTATCAGCCTCTTCCGCTTTCTTTCCGGCTTCCGCTGCGTCCCCTTCCGCTTTCTTTTTTTCCTCTTCGGCCTTGGCAGCATCGGCATTCGCCTGGGCTGCTTCCTCCTGAAAGGTTTTATTATCAGCTTCCAACTTCCCAATTTTCTTTAATAGTTCTTCTTCCATTGTCTTATCCTCCTGTGTCATCTGATTGAAATACGAGGATTTGAATTCGTATTCCTTTGAGTCTAAATCTTTTCTAAATGCCAATGCTTCCTCGGAAAACAAATCACCGATGGATTCAAGGTCATGCACCGCCGGAGTTTCTCCACCAAGAAGCGCAACTGCTTTTAATGCCAGTGGATACTTCTTTCCAGAAACATTTATATTGACAAATAATTCCGATGATACCTTATCAAACGCCTTTTTCTTAATAACATCGAATACTTTTTCCGGCACATTCTTAAAATCAGCCAAGAGTTTCTTACCTATCCGCCTGACATTGTCAACGATGCCGGCCGATGGCAGCTCATCCTTGGCCAACAAAGACTGCTTCTCGTTATGCCCTATCTTTAAAAACGGTTTTAATTTATCCTTTGTTTCTTCGAATGATTGAACAATACTATCCAGATCGTCATCGGTGAATTCGTCGCCATTCCACACACCCGATGCGAATATCTCAACATCGTTTATATCTTTGAACTCTTTCGGCTTTTTTTCTTTCATTTGAGAATCTCCTTATGGCGCAACATAAACAATTGCGGGGCTAGTAAATTTTACTGTCATTTCAGATACTTGCCCTGTTGTGTTTCCGTCGCCTGTAAAATCTATTCTAAATTGAATACCCTGCCCAATGACCCCGGCATCATCTCCATCACTTAATGCAGACCCAAAGCTTTCGGCGTCCATGTCCTCAGTCGTATTGCCGGCCTTAGTTCTAAAGGTTATTGTTGTTCCAGTTGGCAATGTCGATGATTCACTGAAAGTACCCCAATCCAAATCCCAATAAGTTGAATCGTAGGTAGCTGTTCTATATCGTCCCGATGTGGCGAATCCGGCATCGGAAGTCACGCTAATATTAGAGACTTCCGGCGTTGTTGCTGTTATTGTATCGGCTTTCAAAAAAACACGGACATCTAATGTGCCAGATCCAAGTGGAAATGTTGGGAAGTTAAGCGTTGCATCTGATAGAGAAATGGAACTTGCCCTAAGGGTTGGCGATCCGGTTGTACTCCATCCACCGGAATATGTATCCCAAGAAACTCGTCCATCCTTAGAAAGTAAAACGCCAATAGCTGTGTTAGTCTGAATGGCTGAAATGAAATTAGAAGTTAACCACGCAATAATATTAGTTGGGGCAATCTGGGCCGCATCTTTTGTGTCAACATAAAGATTATCGTCTGTTGATAATACAATCGGCTCCGAAATCTGGATATCATTTAATTCCGGTGTTTTCACACCATCTGTTGAATGAAGAAAACTACTGTAAATAAAGATCCCCGTATTGGTAAACGCGGATATATTCGTATTGATTGTGGATGCGCTATTGGCTTCCGCAAAAGTTTCAGCCGATACAGTCCAACCGCCCGAATACCAAAAGAAAGTCGTTCCGGCATCGTGAGAAATAATATGACGAACTGATGTATTGGTCGGTATAGTAGATGTTTGGCTAAAGCTCGTTAAATTTGTCGTAAAAGAGAAAGAAGAAGTCGGAATTATCTTCGGATCGGAACTCGAATATTTCTCCTGTGGGATTGAGGCTCCTGCTGTGTAATTAGCTGTATGTTGGACGGTGCTGAATACAATTAAATCATCAATCTCAAAATCTGCTGCCAGGGTCCCGTTAACATTGCTACCAACTCTCATTAATCCAATGTCTGATCCCCTTGTAAATGAGGTTGTAATGGTAGATCCCAATTGAGTCCCATGCAGAAAGAATTGAGTTATCCCACCTGAAAAATTGTAGTTCAATTCCATCTCTCTCGGCACTCCGCTACTGGCACTATACGCCCCTAAATCGTGTTGGGAAATAAGCGAACCGGCCGTATCATAAAACTGCACCCGAATATCTCCACCGCCACTAGAAAGATGGTTTATTTGGATTAGATTTGCCAAATTCCCAGAAGCTTTCGATATCAAAATCGGCAATTGTGAGGCGGCCGGAACGCCTGAATAGTCCGGTGTGTAAGTGAATCTGATACATCCCGTTTGTAAGCTATCCGCATTTAAATCTGCATCATAAGAAACATATTGGACAGTCCCACCTTTTAAATCTAGTTTACCGCCAGATACACTAGCCCCTCCTGAAGAGGTTCCTGTCAAATCCCCGCTTCCCCATGTTCCATTCACATCAGAATCGTAATTGGCGTAGAAGGTTGAATCGGTTGGGGAGAGATCCAACAATTTAGCGACCCCTCCTGTTACTTCAACGACAGAGGTTGAATAAGAGTAATTTGCCGGGGTGGTATAAGGCCAATTCATTGAAGTGCCGCCAATGGCTTTTAGCCTGGCTTTTCCAGAAGCCACTTCTATTTTTGCACCATCAGAAGGCGTATAAGAGGTGGATGTGGCATAGGGAATATTATCTGCATTATCCGAAAGTTCCGATAATCCAACATAAGCCGATGATCCGGATCCGATAACGGATGTTCCGGAAAATTCCCCTGTACTCCAGTTGTTGCTTGTTATCCACCGAACTTTGTTATTGGTAACAGTTCTTACCGGGAATGGATTATCATCCGCAACAGATCGCCCTTCATGCGTTATTCGATTGGTCATGGCCTGGCCCCATTCCGAGTTGGCTTTTCAAGTTCGGTAAAAAGACGTTCTCTGCCATTGGGCGAACCTGTCTTCTTTTGTATGTTAATTACACTATTGGAAACAGGGCCGTGATAGGTTAGTTTTAGGATAGTCCAATCATTTAATTTCGGATCCGAATCGCCGCTCTTCATGCAGATATAATCCGGACGGTTTGATTCGGGAATAAAGTGAACCGATTCGAAACTGTTCACAAAATCGTATAGATTCAAGATAATCATGCGATCCTGTTGTTGTTCTCATCTAGAATAATGTATTCGATTGTGTAGTTGACCGGAACATTGTCCGTTAAAAGGTTTATTAGGAATGCGGAGTTTTTCTTCTGAATCCATGGAGCCTCCTCTTCCCATTGTTTAAAATCCGATTCTCCCGCTGACAGTTTCTTTTGGAATAATACTTCATCTTCCAGCGTTGAATGAACCCCAGTGGTGGTATCAAGATCAGGCGTGTTGGCAATGTTAGAAATTTCATAACTCATTATCGCTATAGACCGGTTAATGCCGGGGGAAGGAATAACAAGGTTGTCGCCAAAGGCCATGATGACGCCGGATGAGAATATGTTCTGACCTTCTCTTACGAATTCTTTTGTTTTGTTATCTGATGCAAGGATAAGATTCCCACCAAGCTTCTTAAGTTTCTCTGTGGTTGGTTCTTTAGAGGGAGGAACAAAACTTTTCTTATCTTTGAAATCTTCGAATTTAGTGACAGGGACTAATATAGACCGGCAATTGAAGTGGAGAGGAGGGATAATCTGGGCAGTCAATTCTCCTTTTTCAAAAACCTTTCCATCCAAGAATTGACAGACCTCGGATGTCCGATCATCGATAATGGCACTAAATTCAAAGGCTTCTATCACGGCCGCTGCATCAGGGTCGTTATCCCAGAAGGATTTCCTGGCTCGGTTAAACATCTCGGTCGATTTTGTTCGAACAACAGTTTTAAGCCATTTGTCTGATTCGTTCTTTCCTAATTCTCTAAGACCTGTTAAAAGCTGTCTTTCCCCAACGCCTTCTTTGATCCCCTGTGTTACCGCATTCTTCATCTTCCCCGTTATGTTGACGGAATAGTCACCGACCATCTTGAATGATTCAGCATCAATCACTTCCAGGAATTCGGTCGGAAGCAATTCTGTTTCTGATATGAATTTCAGATCCGGCTTATCCGGGAAGATCTCATCTTTGGCCCGGTTATAAGAATCCCGGTAAAGGTCTTTAAAATACCTCTTAAACTCCATGTTCATGGGCTTCTGGAATCGGGGCTTAAGCTCATTTATGGCCGCTGGCTTGAAGTTTTGAATGATCTTCTTCTTCTGTATCTGTTGGATAAAGTCTTCCAGAATCTTTCGGCCGGAGGAACGCAAACGAGGTGTAACCCGCTGTTCGGCCATATCCAGCTTTTTGGTGATATCCGCAAAATTCACCTTGGCTTCAAACTCATTCTTTTCACGGAATAGCTTTTCAGAAGAATCATCCCCAATAGACCTGGCGTCTTCGTTATCCGAATCATCATCTTCCGGTTCTTCTTGAGCAGGGACTTTTTCACCTTTAGGGGGAACTGGATCTATTGGGGATTGAAATGGCATGCCGGGTGCCGGCTTAGGGGCTTCCTGGACATCTCCCTTAGGGAAATTGAGGATATCTCGGAGATGGTTCACTTCCTCATCATTGGCTTTAAAGACATTCCCCTTAACCGCATCCACCCAGATCTTGGCAAATTCAACCTGATTCTCTTCGGTGAAGGGCTTAAATTTAAACTCACATCGGATATCGCCCCAATTGGCCAAGGTCAAAGGCCTGACGACCTTAATCGTTAAAAGCCTTGAAAGCGAATCCTGTTCTTTCTGAATCAGATTCATGAACATCTGGAATTGAGTGGATCCTAAAGCGAAAGAACCTCCCTTGGTTTGGCTGCCTGACATACCCATCAAATCCGGCATAAGGACGGCCCTTGCAATCATGGTATTCAGCATCGAGATCCCTTTCTCGTAAATGTCGGAGGAATCTCTGGATGATTGCTTGAAGTCGATGGCAGCCCCTTCCGGAATGGCGATAGAGGTTGAATTCTGGATGGACTTTAAAATGTCTTGAAGCTGACCCACTTTGCCGGGTGAGAAGCTATCCGGATAGGAACCGACAACAGTAGGGGCGGCGAATCTCTCAACGTAAATGGCCCAAAATCGGAAGAAAAACTTCTTGGTTTTCCATGCTGTATAAGCCGCCTGAAGATCCGATCGGCCAAAAGGAGAATCAAAATCAGGCTGGTAAATATGATGGAGGAAATAGTCCGGCTTAAAAAACAAAGATCCCTCGACCGCATTTTGCCGAATACGTTCAAGGTTGCCCTTAACATCCAAATCGAATTCAAACGAATGGGGGGGCCGGGTCTTCAAATCCTTAAGCTCAATCAAGCCATTCGTTGGTTTCCGGTAAGTAGCCTCTGTCAAAGAGAAGCCATATTCAAACGAGGAAAGCATATCCCGCAACGAATTCTCAAATGGGGTGTTTAATTTCTCGGCCAGGTTAAATTCCAGGAATTCTTTTATCTCTGGATTCTCGCAAACGATCTCCCATCCGGATGAGAAGACCAAATCCTTCTTGAAGCTAAGGGCGGCCTTAATTTGATCGTCAACCCGCATCTCGTCGTAAATATCATAGTTGTTGCCAGAGGCCAACGGATCCGGATTAAAAGGAAAGTCAAAGGCTGGACGGTAGAAGGAGGATTTGTAGGCTGATTTGTTATCGGAGGGAAAGACCCGGTTGGCTTCTAGCTTCTTGGATTCTTGGAAAAATAGGGTTTGCAAATGGCGATCCTTGGGCGAATCTCCATTTGTTGATTGCGGATTAGAAAATTTGACTTTCTCGTTTCGGCCCAATTAATATGTCCATCTGCTTCCCACGCATGGACTTGTTCTTAGCGATCATAAACATCTGATAGCAAATGGCGGATGACATGATGGTGTCGTCATGTTTACCGGATGTTGCGCTTAGTTTAATTCCATCCCGTTGAAATGTCAAGCATTCAGATAAAAAAACCATATCATGGATGGTGTACTCCGGCCGGAAAGTTTTTTCATCCGTTTCAGATTCATCTTCGATCGCAAACTTTAAGAAATCCAATATCTGCGCTTTGTTCTTTGCTGTGGTCAACCATCCGTACTTTGCCTCAGGCGGGGTCTTGGCGAGATTCGTAATCAGTCTCGTTTCCCTAACCCTCTCTTTGTAAAGATTAGGATAGTGACAATTTTCATCAAGTCCCAACAGAACCGCATGGCCATGATTATTTCTTTCCACGCCCAATAACGCATTGTTATACTTTCGACCCCAATGGTCTAAAGTTCGGTAATAGGTATCGTATCCGATATGGGCTCTATAGGCCATGGCCTCTTGTTTGCAGGTACAACAGATTACTTTAAACGCAGAATAATCCCCCCCAATGCCCTCAGCCACATCAGCCCCTATGCAATATACATGATCCTTCTGGGGTGGCTCCCAGATCTTGTATTCGTCTTCCTCTTCTTTAAGGGAGCTCTCGTTTAGCATCTCTCTGGCTTCTCTGGCCAGCGTTGCGATCTTCTTATTATTAAAGAAAGACACACCCGATTGAGAAAAGGCATCTTCCTCCGCTTCTGGGTATTCAATAAAGAACTTGCTTTTAAGCTGAGTCATCTTTTGCCGTCTGAAATGGATCTGCTCTTGATCCAGCTTGAGTTCCCGTTCTTTCTTATCTGCCCTAAATTCAGGGATCCCATTCAATGGGATTCTGTATTGTTTGTGTTCATACCAAGGAAAGAAGTTGGATCTAAATTCGTTCTTTCCCTCCTTTGCATCCATATAAGTCAGATAACCATCGTTACCTATCCCATTACCCGTCGATTCCCCGGTGATATTTGTGTATTGAGATGTGGCACCAACGGAAGCCCAGACCCGTTCATTATCACAGAACATCCATTCTGATATGTGTAGATTATGAACTGTGGTGGAGCGTATTTCGAGAGATACAAATATAGATGAGTTAATCTTTGAGAATGTTCGGCGGGTTTTATTGTCTTCATCCAGTTTAACAGGGGGTCCAGACGGCCCATTGAAACCATGCTGGGCAATATCAATGATGGATGTTAAGTGTTGAAGAGATTCTAATTTGTGGGCTAAGATACCGGTAATTGTTCCTGGCCGGAACATCGTATCATCTAGCCACCATAGAAGCCAAAGTGTGGATACCCCCACTTGCCTGGATTTCAGGGTCGTATGCCGGATTGGTTTCATCCCTTTGACTTCATTTAGGATAACTTTCTGGATCCGGTTCAGTTTGAAGGGAATGATGCCACGTTCTTTGGTCCGGATCTTATAGAGGTTGTTAATTCTCCATATTTTATCGTATTGGTTTTGATTCATTTTTCTCTAAAACATTTAAAATCTTCTGTATCTTCCCATAAATTGGATCATTCATTGTAAAAGCGCAAATCCCCGTCCTCTTGATATATCCGTTTATCTGCCTGAATACACGCTTGGATTCACGGAGAACATTTACGAATTCTTCAATTTCTTCCTTCAAACAATAGGGGCACAGATCTATCCCGTTCTTAGACGATATGGAATGGATGCACTTTTTCAATATCTGACTCATGAAGTTCCCAATACCAGAATCTGTTTTCAATAGCGTATCGTTTGCCCGTTTGGTCTTCTATCCAAAGTTCAAAATAACCAACATCGATCAACAATACCCAATCGTCTTTACCCCACCATGATTGTCGAATCCTCTTCCCAATATGTTCAGCATCGATCTTCATCCTTTCGCCTTGCAGCAAGGGCACAATGTATCCCATTCATTTTCAGCAAGAAAAAAAATGCGACAATCAGAACATTGAATCCAATGATAATGGCAACTGTTATTCTCTATATCCATGGTAATGTGCCAGCCATGTGATGACTTCCGTCTGGAATTTGATGCATGTTTCGTGGAGTTTTAATTGGGTGGATATGCGAAGGTTGTAAACAAATTGAAAGAAAATGATCGCTATTAAGATAACGATCCACCTCTTTGTCATGGGTTAAGATAGTCACGAATAACATTTACAACGGATGTTACAATGATTCCGGCAATGAAACCAAGAATAAACTCAAGCATTATCATCCTCGCTTCGCTTCTTTAATCTTGATGAGTCTGTTGGTGCAGGAAAATCTCCCTCTTCAAATTCCTCGAACAGCCATCTCAATGCAACTTGTACTCCCCATAAATAGTAATGCTGATCTATCGGTTGCGCCTTATGAAGTAATGTTTCAGCGATATAAAGCTGCTGTCTGATCGCCTCTTCATTCTTCCATATGGTCATAAATCCGAGAGCTTAATATCCTTGATCTTAGACGGCTTCTCTCTCAATTGTCCCTGCACCCAACGCAATGCACATAAGGCACCCAAACGGAAGTGGTCGATGGGAATAACGGTATGTTCTTTCAGCGTCTTGATTTCCTCATCAATGGTTCGCTTGGCTGCCTGACCGTTATGGAAGAGGCCGCAGGGTCTATTCTTTGTGTGTTTTTTCATTCTTCCCATTTTCTTCCTTATACTTCATTTGTTTCATGCACTTAAACCAAACGCCAGAAGTGTTATCAATTTTAGATAATGCCCTTGCATATTCAACGCATCCGACTGGATCAGTAAATATAGGCGCATTTTCAACTAAGATCGCTTTGTATGAAAATATGGTTAAAAACATACACTTTACGATAATATATTCCATGCTATTTCTCTTCCTCGATAGACATCTTCTGATCATCTGAACATTTTTCACACGGAGGCTCTGCTATCTTCTTACCTAAACCAATGAAAAGCCCGGTGACGATGATGACGATGAGGATTGATTCGATGGCAACGCCTTTCTCGTTCATTTCTTATTCGGATGGTTCAAACACCATCGTGTCCAGATTGCCATAGCATTGGCTGTGATGATTGTTGTTAAGAGCCAATTCTGCCATGTGCAAAAGATTCCTGTTAGGATGACAGTCCAAGATCCTCCGCCATAGATCAGAAGACTTATATAGGCTCTTAAGTGGACGTTAGGTCTGGGCGGTTCATCACCTGAAAGAAATCCTCTTGGCGGTCCCTCGTTGATGGGAGGCTCTCCATACTTAGGAGGCTTTCCATATTTGAAATCCAATTTGGCTCCATCCCAACCCATCACAAACGATTTCCCATTTGCCTCGAATCGTTTGCTTCCAGTTTCTCCCATGGGACCAATAAGAGATATCGGATGTGGGGCTAAGAGATCGGCGAACACGCATGATCTCACGAAGAATAAGAGGATGAATAAGAATCGAATCACTTTTCTTCCTTTCGCCATTTAAAATAATTCCGTGTTGCGACAATGCTTGCTATCGTAGCCAATGGAATGAATCCATAAAGATCCTTTACTATCGCCAGATAGATCCACGCTATCTGGGAGATGACTTTAAGAATCCATCCGAACTTAAGCTTATTTCCAACCAACCACATTGAGGCAATTCCGCAAATGGATACGAACCAATCCATTATTCGTCTTCCTCAATATTAATCACCTGATCCGCTGGTATGTCAAACATCCCCGGTTCACTTTTATGCTTCTGAAGATGCACAAATAGGATCTTGTGGATATCGTATTGTCCATCTTGAAGCTCATTTGTAATCATCGGCGTTTTGCCCCATGCCCTTTCGATCAGATATTTGGCAGCATCGATTCGGTAGAAGTAACCTGGAGGTCCGGGCGTTCCTGGTAACTGTTCTCCCCGCATAACTGAGATCATAAGATCCGCAGCTTCAAACGCATTTCTAGTTTTGGATTTGACATAAGCAACAAGCCCTTGGGGTCTGCCTTCTTGTCCGGCTTCAAGGTATCGATCCGATCTTCTCTTGGGTACATTTTCCATGCTTATGTTTTACCAAAGGTTAAAACGGATTACCAGTTATTTATTGGGGTGGGGGTATGCGTTCGACGTTCGACGTTTTTTCTCTATACATATTCTTTCAAACCCCTATCTCAAAATAAAGCCACTTAAAAACCCTCTAAGAGAAAGTATCTATATGTATATGTATAATATGTATATTATATATATATATTATACTTAACTACTTACAGAACCAGAGATTTTCGGATTAGACGTTTTTGTCTAAAGTCATCTAAGACTGTCTAACCGGACTTCAAGAAACACCCCGTGATTAGACACTGATTCGACATAGTGTTAGACGGGACAGGTTGTTGCTATAGTTTCTCGATCCTCTCAATACCTAGCTCAGTGGGAGCATAAACCATGATCTCAATTTCTCTATCTGTTATGGCTGGGGTGATTGTGATTTGATCGGCCTGTTCGAGTGTCCTTTGGACTGTATCAAGAAAGTCCGCATTGATTCCCCTGACTCCTCGCAATAACGCTGATCGTGTGCATTTCCCGTTTTTAACAATGTATTTCAACACCTTATCCATCATCACCGCGGTCTTGGTATCGCCAAGTGTGATCTCCCGGTAGCCTTGGAGGGTATCGGTGACGATGGCAATGGACTTATGGAGGTCGATGGGTTCAATGGTATGGGATTCGGGGTTGATGAGGGTATCTGAGGCTTCAAGGCGGATGATGGCATTAAGTAAGGCAAGCTTCATTGCAATGGCCGTTAATCGCTCGTAATTGGCGTCCCATCGACTGTTTTGTGTTTTTAGGCGGAACGACCTATACCAATCGCCCCAGACGGCTAGGGCTGCCTCTGAGGGCTTAAATTCGGCACCCACCAATGCTGATTGGATGCTTTGGAGCTTATTGATTAAGGACCGTCTTTTCTCTGGATCTGATGAACCGGGCCAGAGCATGGGGTTTAGATTGGGTTCGTTTGAGATGACCCATAGGAACCGGGCAAAGAAGCCCCCGAAGATATCACTGGCTTGGATGGATTCGGTCAGCCAGTCGAAGGAACAGCAAGCGGATAGATTCAGGAATGGGTTGTTTAGTTCTATGTGGTCAACCTCATTATCCCCCTCTTTCTTATTCTTTACCCCCCTTCTGTATTTAATCCGCTGTCCGGTATACATGGAGGCTAAATCCTGGATAAAGCCCTGGAAGTGCTTTCCCTTGGATTTCTCAATAAATCCTTTTAACTCATCCAGGGCCACGACTCCGCATTCTCTTGGTGTTCTTTCCTCGTCGGCCATCTCAGCCAAAAAGGATTGCCGGGAGGATGTCTCGTAAATCATGAGGTTGGAATTGATGGACCGGATGAGATCAAGGCCAATATCCTGTGCCCATGATTTTCTTTTCAAAGTGGATGGTCCGATGATGAGCATGAAGAGATTGGGGTAGAGCCGGCGGAATCCGAATGGGACGTAGGCGTTTCTGTTGACAATGGATGAGACTATGAAATAGGAAATGAACTTGTGATAGATAACGGGGGCGTCTGTTTGGTCTTTACAATAGGATACATACAGGTCGGTAAAGTTATCCATGTTTCGCCTTTTTTAAGATGATGTTTGCTTCGTAGGATTTGACAGACCAATCTTGGATAACATCTTTAAACTCTTCCCATGTGACTGTTCCTTTAACAAACTCAGATGTGGCGATGATGACCCGTTCCCAGAGGTTGTTTAGAATGGTTCTGGTTAATGGCATTATCTCCCCAAGCTCATCCAGGAATTGGCAGTAATCTTTTATCCCCTCTTCCACCAACCAATCCTCGTGAAGATTGTAAAAGTTATCCGCAATCTTTTCCCGGCCTTCTTTGGTTTTGATGAGGGAATCGAATTCGTCCAACATACATATCGCCTTTGATTAATCGAAATTTAAAACCTCTTGGCTCAATCGTTTCGCTGCTATTTCACAATACTTTTCTTCTATCTCAATACCTATGGCTTTTCGCCCTAGATCTTTGGCAGCCCGAAGAGTTGTACCTGAGCCCATGAATGGGTCTAAAACTGTTTCTCCTGGCAACGAACCCTTATTTAAAAGAAATGTCCATGCTTTTATTGGTTTAGGACACGGATGCCCATTTTTCTCGGCTACTTCATGAAGCTTATATGATGTTGGAGATTGCCCTTTGCCATGCCTTGGATCTTTCCCGTAATACAATATGGGTGAAAATGTTACATGACCCCATTTACCCCATGAAGCAGAAGCGGGTGAAAAAAAACATCCGACATCATCTGGCGTTGGATAAAACATCATCATTCTTGTGCCTGGTGTAAAAATGGCTCTCTTTGTTTTCATGAGTATATTCCCAATATAAGGCAAAATGTGTTTTTTTAAATATTCGGGGGTATCTTCAAATGATTCTGTTTGATAGTGGGATTTACCCTTTTTAAAATTACTTCCTTTCCCCCCTTTAATTCCATAGGGGGGATCAGTTAAAACTAAATCAACAGGGTCTAAATAGGGGATAATATCTTTACAATCCCCGTGGTAAATCGTAATTCCGTTATGATCATAATATGGTTTCATAAAAAATCACCCCCTGCTCTCACAACCAATGGGATTAGGAAAAAAGAGACAGGGGGCTAAATCGGATTTTCCCATTGGTTGTGTGTTACAACATATTACGTTTTCGCCGGCACCTTATCAACGGGTTTTTTGGGTTCTTTTTTTGGCTCCCCACTAGGGCCACCGTTGGTTTCAAATTCTTCAAAGAGGGGATCCAACGGCTCAATTTGCGGTTTGGCCTTTTCAAACAGCTTGTCTTTCAATTGCTTTTCAGCCTTCTCTTCCCAACATGGCATCTCTGTTGAAGCCTTACAAACCCAGGTCATAGCCTCCTGCCATTTAACCGGACTCATGGAGCATGAATCATGAAAGGCCACCATGGATTCAGTGAACTTGCCCAAATGAAATAAGCAATATCCTTTGAACATCAACACATCTTCGTTCACCTTCCTCTTCTCAATCCAAGTGTAAAACTCCAATGCCTTTTCATATTCAGCCCTCTGATAATGCCATTGCGCCAATCCATTGATGAGCATAATATTATCCGGCATGATCTTCATGGCTTCGACGAATAGATCCTTCTGTTTTCCTGGATCCTTCCGGACGCTGGAATTAAAAATCCAGTCCATATAAGCCGCTGGGAATTTCGGCCATAGGGTCACAGCGTCCCGGTACTTCTCTTGTTTGTACAATTCGATGGCGTTTTTTATCTTCATGATCTTGTCACGCTGTTCTTCCCAATTCTCCTTTAAGATGGGAGAGACCTTCCCTTTCTTGACCAAATAATCCTGGCCGTAAACATCTCTCTCTTCATGCTCAATGGTTAGACCTACCTTACCCAGAAGATTCTCAAAGGACCGTCGGGTAAAAACATCGATGTGATCTTTATGGAAGACATTTAAGAAAGAAGATACATGGCCCATTCCCGGCTCGTATAGAACATCCAACCATTCAGGAACCGAAATCATCATAGTGCCGTCATCGGCCAGAAGTGATTTGTATTTCTCCAGTTTTTTATCTGGTTCAACCATGTGTTCTAAAGTATGATACATGGTGAGTAGATCGTATTTGTGTTTAGGGGTTAATTCTTGAGTCACAGGAATGCCGTAAAAATGCTCCGCAAATCTTCGCATCGTGGTCGTCCACTCGGACCCCGTAGCCTTATGGCCTCTACGCCGAAACCAATCTACCAAGTAGCCAGTGGCACAGCCCACATCTCCGATTACCAATGGGTGACTGATCAAACCTCCCGTTTTCTCGTCAAATTTCTCTTTATCAGAGAACCAGGGGAGGAGGAACATCTTTACGAAATTAAGCTTCCTCGTGGTGGTTGTTAAATTCTGAACGCCTATCTGCCCCCTGTATTCCTTATCGTAATAATGCTTGATTTTTTCCTCATCCTCTTTCGTCACATGGTAGGCAATATTCCCACAGTTCTTACAGATCAACAATTCCCTTTCCGGGTTTAATTTCCCGAATGAAAAATGATTTTCCCCATCGCACACATAGCATCTAAACGGAACGTCCGGTGTTTTCTTATCCATGATTTTTAAGTATCTCCTTTATGGCCATCGCCTTATTATTTAATTTCTGAAAATCTTTTAATGGATATGCTTGATCTGAATCGGATAAAGACTTCTCCGGATCCGGATGCGTCTCTATCAGGAACCCATCGGCCCCGGCTGAGATCCCGGCCATTGTCATGGGTTCCACCAAGTCCGATCTTCCTGTACCGTGACTCGCATCCACTATGATTGGGATGTTGGTTATCTTTTTGACAGCGGGAATCATAGAAATGGACAGATCCCACCTGACGTGGGTTGCGCCCGTGGAGGATCCTCTCTCCACTAAAATAGGTTCACAGGGACCACCGGCCAACAGATGCTCCGCAGCCCCTAAGAATTCATCGATGTTCGATCCCATGTTTCTCTTTAAGAAGATGGGCCTTTTTGTTTTCCCCAGCACTCGAAGCAATGTGTAAT
>Ga0255047_10001713_pt1 | contig 15413 bp, 15 predicted proteins | sample JV7_2_1_MG_FD_183640 | JGI IMG/M metagenome (GOLD analysis project Ga0255047, IMG submission 183640) | Seawater microbial communities from Jervis Inlet, British Columbia, Canada - JV7_2_1 | ecosystem: Environmental > Aquatic > Marine > Inlet | place: Canada: British Columbia | collected 2016-10-06
TACGGACGGGTGAGTGCGGCCTCTAAAGCTAAGGTCGCTAGGATAGAAAAGGAAAAGAAGGAAGCTGCGGAAAGGGAGAAGGCTAAGAAGGAGGCGCTAGGGAAACCAAAGGAGACGGCTATGTCCCCAGCTGAGGTGGCTAAAGTTAAGGCTGAGCAGAAGATTAAAGATGAGATGCCTTCCTTTGACCCTCTTGATTATGATGATAGGATAGCTGAAATCGAGGAGGAGATAGCTATCGAGAAAGGGAATACCACCGAGAAGATAGATAGTGTAAAGAACGAGGCAGCTAAGATTAGAGCCAATAAGAAATTGTCAGCGGCTAAGAAAAAGGAAAAGATAGCTGAGCTTAAGGAAGAGTTAGATGAATTTAAAGAGGACCAGGCTGACCTTATCGATTCCTATCGGGACGACATCAAAGGGGTAAAGGCTGAGAAGAAGGCCGATGAGAAAGAGTTTAATAAAGCCAAGAAGGATGCCGAGAAGAAGGGCGTTCAGTTTAGGTTGAAGGGAGATTCTCTGGGAGTTTCTTTAGATGAGACAGACGCAGAGACATTGGCTATTCTTGAGGCTATGAATGAGACAGGCGCTCAAATTGAGTCACAACAATCTCAGGAAATAGCAGAGATAGAAGCGAGATTAGAATTAAACAAAGACGATAAAGGCAAAACACTTACAGTTCCTAAACGCAATAGCCTTAGACAAAGGGCTGATGAGCTAAGCCAGAAAGGAAGGCCAAGAGAGACTGAATCTAAAGCCACCAAGATTGATGTAGAGGAGTTGAATTCTCGTCTTGATAATCCCCTGCCGACTGTAGAGATAGAGGAGCTACAAGATGTACCTGGTATCTTTAATATATCTGACCAACTTAGGACGGGCGATATAGTAAACCCAGCGACAGGTAATACTATCACCAACCTAAAGGGTGGGCTTGGGTTTACAGGGGTGAAGGGACATCAGGATATGGCGTGGGCTAGCGTAACCAGGGACAAATCTCAGGGGCAGATTGATAGCGCCACCAAAGCTTATAACGATAATAAAGAATTCTATAACCGTTGGTGGAAGGCTAACCCCCAGTGGAATGGACTGGTTCCTATGTTCATCGTTAAGATGGGACAAGATTCTATGATGAGTAACGAGGCGGTTGTTAGGGTTGTAGCCGATAACATATCTTCCTTCCCTAAAACAAAGCGTGCGGCGGCGATGACTGCTTTTAAGAAAGCTGCTAAGCAAGAGCTTCAGGATAAACAAAAAGCTATTGACACAGGTAAAAATGCAAAGGGAGAGAAGATAAAACAGCTTACCATAAACGCTTATAAGGGAAGGGTGTCTGATTTAAAGGATGTGATATCTATGATAGGTAAGGTAAAGCCAAAAACCATCGACGATATTTTAACACCTGCCGCCTTCTCTGAATTAAAAGGTATCACCTCATTTAATGTGATTACCAGTTTAATTATGACAGGAAAGCCTAATGAGGTTGGCGCTAAAAAACGAAAGCCTTCCTACAGCCCGTCGGGCGCTAAGGCTGTGCCTAAAGCATTGCTTGGTGATAGCCCTACGCCAGAGCAGATAGGTCTTTTAAATGCTGGGGTTGTAACTGATTTAATTACCGAGCCTCAGTTAGAAGGCGTGCCTCAACGTTCGGTGTTTGTAGTGCAGGGCATTGACGTTATTAACCCTGGTGTGCTAGAAACCAATCACCCCCATTATCCTTTTGGCCCACGAGGGAAGACCATAGGAGTTATAGAGCAGCCTCAGTCTGTCATAGACCTGTTCCCTACCGTAGCTAACAATGTGTCTATTGGTATTGCAGAAGAAACAAAGGGCCGAAAGCCTCGAAGTGAGCGCTCTCGATTGACTCAGGTAATACCTGTGCAAGCAGGTCTACCTAACGTAGAGTTCGTTGGGGTTATCGCAAGCCCTAGCCAACGAGCAGGTGTACTTGACTTCTTGAATCGTGCGTTCCCTAGCGTGAATCTCTCCACAGATACTGAGACATTCTCTAACGTACTGAAATCTGATGGGGTAAGAGAGTACCTCAAAGGCGGCGAGGTGGTATACGGTTTAACTAAACGTGGAGATATATACATCAACCCTGAGGTACACAATAGCGAGTCGGCTCTTTACAACACAGCTGTTCACGAGTTCGGTCACGTATGGACTGACTACTTACAGACCACACCAAAAGGGAAAAAGATTTACGCTAAAGGGGCCTCACTTGTAAGTCAAACGCAGGAGTATCAGAACCAATTAGAGAAATTTAAGAGCGAGGGCTTGAGCGAAGAGCAAGCAAAGAGCAAGGCTGTAAATGAAACGATGGCAATTCTTATTGGAAACAAAGGAGAGACCATCATCAACGCATCTCTTAAGCAGAAGTTTCAGTCGTGGCTTAACGCTATGTGGACATACATCAAGAATACATTCAAGATGTCTAAGGATTTGTCTGCTGCTGAGATTCAGAACCTTAATCTTGATACGTTCTTAGGTACTGCACTGGCTGACATCATGGGCGGTAAGGCTATCGAGCTGACCGAGAAGCAGCTGGCCCAATTAAAGAACCCAGAAGCTTCGTTTAGTAAACGTGTAGACACAGAGTCCAAGGAGCTCGCTGAGTCCATCCGAATGATTCCAAACGACTCATCTATATCGATGACCGACATCATTCAATACGGGCGCTCTAAGGGCTACTCAGACGCATCTATCCGTGAGCTTCTCAAGCGCCAGGGGTACGACGTCAAGACCATCAACGATGGTATCACTGAGTACACTGAGCCTAGCGTTATTGTACCCGCTGTCTTTGGTAATGTCAAGGGTGGTATGGATACAGGTAAGGCTATCTATCAGAGCGTAGTACAGCAGCTCAATGAGTTCGCTGAGGTGACGCAGGACAACAAGACGAAGAAGACAGCCAAGGAGATTCGTCAGAAAGCGATGGCGATACTGCGTGAGAACGAAGCGTTCAATGAGCAGTCACCTAGCACACAGCGTGAGTTGTTGGTAGCGATGAACGACTCGTTATCCGTAGCCACGAACAAGGATGTATCGCGTGAGATGAAGCAGCTGCGTAATGACATACGTCAGGGCAAGGCAGCTATCAAGAACCTGAAGGAGTACCAGACTAGGCTGCGTCGTCTTATCCGACAGGAGATGAATCAGACGGGTCTCATCAACCGAAGCAGGGTCAACAGACTACTGGCTAGCGTAGCCAATACCACTGAGAAGAACTTCTATGCGCAGGCACAGAAGGTGTTGAATACTATTGACGAGCAGCGCGAGGCTGAGAAGAAGCTGGTGATAAATGACCTGATAAAGTACACTAAGAAGCAAGCGAAGAAAGCGAAGACAGCCAGCGGAAGGACGCGCACGCGTGGTCTTGATGCGGTAGGTCAGCTGTACTTTGAGACGCTTACTAGGGTACTTACTATTGCCGCCTCACCTAACAAGCAGATGCGCATGAGCGCAATCGCTAACCTACAGCAGAAGCTCAATGAAAGCGATGTACTTCAAAGCGCTCTGGTTAAAGTAAAGAAAAACGAACAGCTAACCCTGCCCGAAGAGAAGGCCCTTGACCAGTCTATTGCTCTTGACGCGTGGGGAAGTATAGCCGACATGACACTCGAAGAGGTCCGTGCTTCAGTAGCTATCATAAAGTCAGAGGCCACAGCTTCACGCGCTGTACTCAATGAGAAGCGTTTACGTGAGGCAGCACAAGTGGAAGACCTAGAGGTGGAGGCTGTTGCGGAGGTAAAGAAGTTAGCCCCTATACTCTTTGATAAGGAAGGCAATCCGCTTTCGAAGGAGGAGGTTATGCGCCAGCGTACCAACATCCTCAAGCAGTATAAGGAAGGAAGCTTCAAGGAAAAGTTCGAAGCCGTTAAGCAGTACGTGAGCACGATGCAATACTCGGAGCTTATGAAAGCTGCAAGGTCAAACTTTGATATCCTTAAGCACCTAGGCACGCTGATGAATCAGATGGGCCCTTGGTTTAAGGAGAATGTATACGATAGGCTCAACGTATCACGTCGCAATTACTTACAGGGGCTGGATGACCAGCGAGCTAAGATGGACGAGATAGCCAACTCAGTTAAAGGAATTACGAAGGGGTACAAAGAGATGGAGCGTGTCATCTACAGCCCACTCAAGGAGGATATAGCTGAGCTCACTATCCAAGGGAAGAAGTATCAGTTCAATAAGTCACAGCTTATGTGGTTGTACTCGCTCTCAAAGAACGACGTGCAGCGAGAGATGCTAGAGAAGCAGGGTGTCCCTATTGAAAAGATTGAAGAGTTCTTAGGGCCGCAGCTGATAGACTTCGCGGATAAGATGGTGACGTACCTGTCTCAGGATTACTTCGAGTCAATCAATAAGGTCTACAAAGACGTCAATAATGTTAACCTAACACAGATAGAAAACTATTTCCCTACTCGTAAGATATCAAACGAGAACATGACTGACATCATAGCTCAGGGAGATTTCAGTAAGGTCTTCAATGCTATGTTTGCCACAGCCCTAAAGGAACGAACGGCTGTTAAGGGAGAGATACCCCTTCAGAGTTTTAACTTCACTGACCTACTAGAGAATCACTTCGATTCTATGGAGCGGTTCAAGGCGTTTGCTTACACCACGCGGGACCTGAATAAAATATTCTCATTCCCTGCTGTTGTGACGCTGATGGATTCACTTGGTATTAAGAACTTAGTTAAGCAACACATCAACCACGCTATCAACCCAGCCTCTGTACAGGGCGAGGTCGTAGGCCCTAAGGCTATCGCTTGGTTCCAACGTAAATTCGTGGGCTCTATCCTCGGACTTAAGATGGCTCAGATGTGGAAGCAGGCGTCTTCATTTATTGCAGCTTTCGAGCAGTACGAAGCGTTCCCTGGTTACCCTAGCTTTAAAGTAGGTAATGTTGATGTGAAGCCAGGCAAGGAGGTCGTGGAGCTCACCGCCTTTTTACTTGACGCTGCTAAGATGTACGCCGACTTAACTGTTGACGTCATACGTATGGCACAAGGCAAAGAGAGCGCGGGCCCTCTGTCTTTAGCTCGTAGTATATCCCCTGAGTTTAGAGACCGTCTTAAGAAGAGCTTGCAGAATGACATCCAGTCTTTGGCTGGCGGCCAGACGCCTACCTATACAGAGCAGCAGAGATACAAAGCCGTGTCTCGTACAAGGACAGCGCTTAGGACAGCGGTAGGTGGATTCACTTCTATCGGTGACCTGCTTGGTGTACTCGGATACATGGTAACATACAAGAGGAACATCAAGAACGGTATGTCTCCAGAGAAGGCGGCTATTAAGTTTGATGACTACAATGCTACGCAGCAGAGTAAGCGAGAGACAGAGCGTAACCAACTACAGCAAAGCCGTAGTGTCTTCACTCGTATGTTTACTATGTTCGGTAGCGCCACGTTCTTACTTATGAATAACGTGATGCAGTCAACCAAGAACATAGGCAGGTCTGTATCCAAAGGAGAGACACCAAAGCGAACTGATATCAGGAAGCTGTACTTAAACCTAGGTCTTGTCAACGCGGTCTTCTATGGCACGGCGTACGCAGCTAAGCTAGCGGGTAGCAACTCCGATAAGGACGAGTGGTTGAAGAGAGTAAGAGACTCTTTGTTTGGACTGAACCTTATTTATAGCGTGCCTATTTTAGGTCCAGTAGCTGAGGCTGCGGGTGAATATATAGAGACAGGTAAGGCTCCGCGTTCCTCATCGGGAGGTGGTATCGACCCGCTATCTAGCGTTACAATAAATACCATTAGAAACATAGAGAACTCTAAGTTGGATACGTACGAGAAGCTTGTGCCTATGGCTAGCTTATTGATGGGCGCTAACCTAGAGCCTATCGTTGCACTAGGGGAGATGGCTAGCGGTACGAACATAGACGGCGATGAGATGTACGAGGTGATGGGTATACCCAAGAGCCAGCGACCTAGCTAAAAGAAAAGGGGGGACCACTGTCCCCCCTCTTACTTGGTTATCTCACACGTGTACTCCATTAGTTCCTTGAGTATCTCCTTCATCTCCCTCACCTCATCCCTTATCTTACCCACCTCTTCATCTACTAGATGCTCATAGAGGGCATTACAAGCGTCGTGAAGGCGCCCCATCATGAAGTTGATGTACTTTACTTTGTCGTATCCATCGGAGTCGCTCACACTACTGTATTGTATAAGCGTTTTATCCTGAGCTCCATCTCTTGCTCCCTCCCTATACTCGTTCGGTCACGCACCACGTTATAGATACCCCTGAGTCTCTCGTCATATCGAGACGACTCTTTATTCTTAAGCGTTACCATCTGGTATAAATCCTTTACCTCGTTGAGCTCCTTCCTAAGCTTATACAACTCATCGAGAAGCTTAGTCTTAGTCACCGAGTGTACGGATTGAGACTCGTACTCATCCACGCAGCGCAGGTACTTCTGCCTTAAAGCAAAGTCATGCTCCAAGAAAAAGCTAAGCTTGTTATTGTAATGGAAAATAGTAGCGTGGTTCTTACCCAGTATCCTACCTATCTCGCTAAGGGTTATGCCTTTATCTAATAGTATCTTAGAGAATACCATCCGTGCATTTACGTTAGGTCTTAACCTTCTACGCTCAAAGACATTCGCCTCGAAAACGTGCGACACAATTTCAGCAAGCACCTCGGTGTGCTTCTTGTCATGCTCTTTCCTCTTCATTTGATTTAATTTAATTCTTTTAATACCTCGCCTTTAGATACGTAGTCTAGGTACATATCGGAGTCCACCTCTTCTATATCTAGAAGCACGGGAGCGCTCTCTCCATCGCTATAGTATCCGACCATATAGAAGAAAGGCTCTGGGCAGTGTACCACTCCGCATACCTTGAAGAAGTACTGAGACATATCGCTCTCCTCCTCAAAGATAAAGTCATCGTAACCCTTATAGAAATAGTCAGCCGACTTCTCTATCTGCACCAGCACCTTCACCCTGCTCTCTCGGTCAAGCGTAAGGATAGCATCTAGAAACTCTTGGTCCGCATCGTATGGCGTCTCATCCTTTGTATAGCTCAACCTGTAATCCATATGTTCTTAGTTCTTTTATTCTGTACTCCTGTAGTTTAGATAACCTCCCTGTCGGTCGTTTAATCTCACTGAACAAGACGTCGCTATCTCTAGGTATAGCTATCAGGTCAGGGATACCATTCTTATTTGTCTTGATGAGCTTGATGACATAGTAACCCTGCTCTTCAAGCTGCTTTATCCTCTTGCTTTGTATCTGTTGTTCGGTCATCGTTACAAACTTAATACATCACGTTTGAAGTGTCTGAGCGTGTAGTCTTTCTTCTTGGTTACCGCCCTGTATATATCCTTCTCGATACCACCGTCAGTAAACACCCAGTACACATCGCTCTCTAGTCTCTCCTTCGTGGTCATCCTATCGCGTGACTGCCAGTAACTTGTGGCGCTGAAGTCTATGTTGTAGTACACCAAGGCGTCGGCCTGACGTAGCGATATACCCTCGCGTCCGCTGACTATCTGTAGGGCTATAGTCTTGTCCGTGGTCTCGAACTCAGGCAGCTCAGTTGTAAGGTCGGAGCCGTATACTTTCTTCAAAGCGTTGAGCTCCTGCTTAAACTTATAGAAGATACCAATCTTCTTATCCTTGAATCGCTCACGGATAAACTCAGCCTTGGTATAGTCTATGACCATAGACTCTCCGCTCTCGAACTTCACCGTACCTGAGTACAGCTGATGGAGTTTCTGCATGAGCTTAACAGGCGTGTCAGCTAGGATGACATTGTCCTTACCCTCCACTACGAGGTCACGCTTAAGGCGATTGCATATCTGATGTATCCTATCGCTAGCCTGTACGCGAAGCACGTGCTCACGTGTGTCCACTTTAAAGCCTGCCTCCACCTGTGTGTAGCTGATGGTGTGTGGCTGCATCTCCCTTATGATTCTCTCCAGCCCATCGGTGTAATCGTTAATCACTAAGCCGTTCATCTTCCGCTGCGTCACACGAACGTAGTCATCGCCGAACCTATAGAAGTTCTTGTACTTACGGAACGGGTTGTTCGGTATACCGTACACCTGATGGTACATCTGGCTGTACGACTCAGGGGTTGGCGTGCCTGACAGCAGCACCACCAAGGGCTGCTTGCCGTTCTTCTTGATAAGCTCACGCACTTGCTTGGCCCTCTTACTGGGTTTGGGGAACGCGCCTAAGCTATGCGCCTCGTCGCATACGATGAGGTCCCACTTAGTTAGCGGTGCCTTATGCATACTCTCGTAGTTGGTGACGTGTATATCAAACTCAGGTCCGAGCATCTTATAGTCTGACTCGATACTAGAGATAGCTTTCTTCTTCGTTAAGAACAACACGTTCTTTAAATCAAACGCGTCAGCTATACCTAAACTGGTGAGCGTCTTACCTGTACGCACCTCCATAGCTAAGTAAAGGAATCCTTTATCCGATAGGATGTCTACTCCCTCATCGATGATGTCCTTCTGGTAGTCGCGGAACTCTATCATAATCCTAAGTTAGTTTGTACCTCAGCCTCGTGCTTCCTACGTATACGCATCCACCTGCCTGCGCTATCGCGACCGTCATCAGGCTCGACTCCGTGCTTGTGTTTACAGTACGCCTTCAGCCATTTATAGAACTCGGTACGGGTCACCGAGTGCTTAGACCTAGGCGCATAGTCAGGGTAGTCCTGAATAAAATCATGTAGCAGAGCCTGTTTATACACCTTGATGTTTGGCTCCAGAAGTTTATTCTGTTCGCCATCTTTAGTTAGTCCGCACCACTCAACGAAGTCATCACCTGTATCACCCCTCAATTGATTTAAACCTACGTTGATAAGCTCACACTCAACCAACCCTGTATTGAGGTAACCCTGAAGGCAGCTCACCATATAGTTATCGAACTGATACCACTCATCGGTATCCCACTCGGCAAAGAAGTGCTTCTTAAATTCCATCGAGGGTGTGTGGTTCTTGTTGTAGTGCTGGTGTAACTCCAGCTCCCACTTACGTCTGGCAAATGAATTCCCTGAACCCTTGATGGTATAGTTGGTGGTGATAGCAATCTTCGGTGACTTACTAAATGGTATCTTGATAGCGTCCTTGTTCTTCTTCTCTAACGTCAAGCCCTCCGTCACTACGGAGAACAGCCGCTCGAAATCGAAGTGCTTCTTCACGTCATCGAAGCATAGTATCTGCGTGTCTGCGGATACCAACTGATAGGGGAATGACTTCTCGAAAGCGAATGCCTTACCGTCAATCACTACCATCTTCTTCATCTGTGAGAGGGCGTTCATAAACAATCCCTTACCCGTCCCTCCCTCTGGGCTGTCGCTGAGGACCTCATCGTTAAGGATGATAGCTGGGCAGTAGCTCATGTTCTTATACCCGTGCATCATATAGCCTATGGTACTACGCATAGTATCTATACGCTGGCTGTCGTTGTTGCATATGTTCCCAATAAAAACTTCGTAGTCACAGCTGTACTCATCGCGCACATCGAATGACCTGTCTATAACGTGGTCTTTCCATACGTACCCACCTAGGTCGAGGTAGTCTATGATACTTATCTTGTCTTTGGTTATCAAGATAGCTCCGTTCTTATAGTACAGGTACGAGGTGTCCTTCGTGTCCTCCATAAAGAAGATGTCAATCGTAGAGAGCAGCGTAAGGAACTCCTCCCTGAAGTAGCGCACCGAGTCAGCGAAGAAGTTATAGATTCCTTTGTCATCTAAGTCGATGAGATAGTTGAGGATGAAATCTTTAATCTCTTTCTCTGACGTGTGGTCTATGAGATTGTTGGTGACCTTCACGAAGATGTAGTTCTTACTTCCTTCGGGGCAGTACTTATAGAATCCGCTGTCCTCTAAGAAAGACTTGAAGTCTATCGGGATAATCTTAATGACACCACGGTCGTTACGTTCCCAGAAAGAAACGTCTGCGTTCTCCAGCTCGACTCGTTCTAATACCGAATCAATTACATCGCTCCCAATGCTGGACTCCTTGAGTTGAGAGCGGACTTCCTTTTTTGACACACCACTTTTTAGCTGTGCCTTGATGTGTGATATCTTATCCCTGTCCTCGTACTGCTTGATACCGAAGTTCTCAGTACGTCGGTACGCGGAATCGATGGTGCGTGTAATCTCAGCCATCTTAAAGTCGGGCTGCTCAAAGTCACGCATGATATGAGAGGCTAGGCTTTTGTTTACTCCGAAGTCATTGAACGCCATAGCTAACTTGTATAGGTTCATGTTGCGTTCGCCATCAATCATACCGAACTTCTTCGTCCACCATTTCAATAGGATATCTACAATCTTATTGTCGTCGGTGATGTGTATGGTCTTAGGGTCTCGGTGTACCATGACCTCGCTGTACTCAGGCTCGTCTATCTTATCCCAGAGTAAGGACTCCTCGTTGATATAGATGAGCGGGTCGTATGACTCATAGCATACACGGCTTACGTTCTTACTGGTGGTATCGAAATGCTCAGAGTTAAAGTGTTTCTCTAGAGCGTTGAAGTAATTGAGGTGGTTGTCTACATCAGCAGGGATTTTAACCAGAGCCTTGAGCCCGTTACCTGATGGCGATACAAACACAGAGAACACGTACCTGTCCTTACTGAGTCTGTCCTTATCCTCCTTCATGTCCTTACTCCTCTCGTACCCATCGAAGTCTAGGCAGATGAGACCGCTATGCTGAGTGAGTGCGTTGTCCAATCTCTTGGTGAACGTACCGCTAAAGCATACGGCAGGTAAGCCACGCTTGAGTTCGTTACGTGAGGTCTTGTCCTTCTCTTTCCTGATGGCGTTGACCTTGTTCTTGGAGGCTCCATCCTTTACTCGTGAGAGAACTTTACGTACACTTCGGTAGAAAGGAGTGGACGTATCCTTAATATTCGCGAAGATTGTGACGGTTTGTGTCATGCGGTGTCGATTAAATGTCGTTTTAGTGTCGATTTTATGGGGCTAACTAACTGGTTACCAATACTAGTGTCGATAATGTCGTTTTTTCTTCTCACCCATACGGGGGGAGAGTAAGATAGAGTAAATATATATAGTGGTATATAGGAAACTTTTTTCGACACATCGACACAAGTGGGTACAAGGGGGGACGGTGGTCCCCCCTCTCCCTCTGGTTTAGAATGACAGCTCCTCTTCCTCTTCCTCCTCGACTACCTCTTTCTTCTTGGTGTCGTTGTCGAAGACCAGGTCTCTGGCGTTGCCGATGATGGGTCCCTTCTCTTCCTTACCTAGGTACTGCGTGACCATGTAGTCATCACCGTACTTGTTGTCAGGCGTTGGGATAATAGTTAGGGTTGCGTACAATCCCTTCTCTCCTTGGTAGAAGCCAGACTTAACTAGCTTCTTCACGTCAATCTTGACGGTTATCTTTTGTTCATGTGCCATTGTTCAATGGTTTTTAATGATTATGTTTTGCTCCAAATAATGATAGACCGCGTCGATGTAATCTTGTTTTCTTTGCGGGCTACTACAGACTGCTGGAACTTCAATCTGTATGTTTTTCTTATGCGTTATCAATGAGTAAACCTTAGAGAGTCTCTTTGATATAGTAGTTATTGATGTCATTAGGCGCGTCATCTCTAAAGAATTTATTGTGTACCTCTATAGCGTCCTCGACCTTGTACTCACCCTGACGAACGAACTCCTCGCTCGGCTGATACATCCCCATCATACCCGATGACTTCTCTATAACAAAGAACACGAGTGGCTTACCGAACAGGGTCTGGTAGATGTAACATTGGCTGTCGTAGTTGTACCTCTTAGCTGAGTACTTGAAGTCCTTGATGCTGCTCGTGGTCTTGAGGTCGATGATGATATCGTCAGTGATGATGTCAGCCTTACCCTTCCACATCTTCTGCTTTATCATACCGACAGCTGGCTCTTCGTATACGTTCCCTTCGGCACGTATAGCGTCAAAGAAATCTATGTTGCCCATCATAGTAGCGACCAACGATTCAATCTCATCGCGCTCTTTAATGAGCAGCAAGAACGGCTCACTGCTTGCGAGTACCGCGTCCTTGTACGCCTTCGTGTTGCGTGAGTATGAGTCCACCGCCTGTACCGTCGAGGCTTTCTCTGGTTCTAAGATAAGCTGATGGAAGTACCTGCCCTTAGCGAAGTTCACGTTGTCAGGTTCGGATACCCCGTACATCTTAGGGTTGGTGAGTAGCTTACCTATGTCCGAGTTGGATAGGTAACGCTTACCCACCTCACCATAGTAGTGAGCGTCATCTCTGAGTTGCGTTATGATATCGCTCATGCTGAGATAACCTTAGAAATTTCTTTCTTGATGGTAGCCTTCACCTTGTACTTACGTTCAATCTGCGTGACGATATGGTCAAGCCCTTTGTCTTTGTTGTTGACGATAAACTCCAGCACCTTAGCCCAGTTCTCATCGTCGATGTCAAGCTTCATTAGCTTCTTCTCTACGGGTGCGATAACCTCATCAGGTAAATCCTCACCCGTGTACAACGCTAGACCTAGCCCATGCATAGCGATAGCCTTAGCTGTAGCCCGTTGTATGGTCTTATTGATGTCCATAGAGTTGACCGCGTCAGCTGAGATAGACTTGTTCCTGAAGTCCATCACGGGTAACATATCCTGGTGCTCATGTCCATCGACGATGATACCTACACGTACCCAACAGGACTTGCCGTCTGTCCAATAGTTGAATCCCGTGTGGTCGTTCTCGTATATGATACGTTGTGCGTCGGGGTATACTTCCTTGAGTAGCTTCCATGCCGTAGCCCATGAGAGATAGCTAAGCTTGTTCTTCTCCTTGACGTATGGCTTAACGTTGATTGCGCTAAGCGTTTCGAATACTGATTTCTTTTCCATTACGAGTTTACTTTATGTTTGATTACGGTGTATAGGGTCATGTAGTCTGGGTCGGAATCCATAAGGGATTGCATACGCTTAACCCCGTGGATAATACTGCTGTGGTGTGTGCTGTGTCCGTTCTCTCCCATGTAATCTTGGATTTGCATGAGTGTCATAGGGCGGTGGCGGCACAGGTAGTACAGCATATGTCTGGCTTGAGAGTACTTCGCCTCTCTACTTGAGTGGAACAACTCCTCTCTCGTCAGCCCGTACGCGTGGGCTACTTGCTCCGCGATATCATGAAAGATTTCTTTCTTCATGGCTGTTGTTTCTTAAGCCCTTCGGTAACGGTATAGAAAGTCTTGCCGCTCAATCTGAACTCAACAATCGTCCCCCAACTATGGTACTCGTTAATGTATACGGTCGTGCCGTTACCATTGAACATACCACACACATCAAGGCTCATGTAGTAAACGACAGTCGCCTCGTCCTTGTCCATTATTGACTTGACGAATGTGTCAAGTGATGCCCTTGTCTGACAGAAAGGGAATCCCTCTACAGGTACTGCTTTCTGTGCGCTCATTGCCGTGGCTATAACGACCATAGCTGTTAAAATTATGCTCTTCATTTCTCGTTGGTTTTAATAGTGAATGTAAAGTCGGATATGATTGTACTCATTAGGTTGTTTGCCTGTACCACTCGGTACTGGTCATCTAAGAACTCGTCTTGGTTGTGGTCATCGACCATCAGTTGTTTTGTCTTCGACATGATTTGATTTATGTGGGGGGACGGCTGTCCCCCCGTGATTTGATTTGAATAAACTCGTAGCCCAGTCGTTGTAGTCTTTGGGTGGGTCAGGGGGATAGGCTGTTGACCTGACCTTAGGCTTCACCATTTCTCAGGTCGATACCCCACTTGTTCCTTACGTCAACGCGAGACTGCTTGTGCTTCTCTGAGAATTCTGCTAACTCCTCACGTGACTCGGTCATCTTCTCCACTGCCTCATCTAACATCTTCTTGGCGCGGGTAGACCTATATAGAACGTGCTTGTAATTGCTATACGCTACCTTGAAATCCGTAGCGTCCTTGTACATCAGACCTGACACCAACGCCTCGGTTACCTCCGAGTCTAGCTTGACATGACCCGACAGTGTTACGCTGTACGTTGATGGCTCAGGTTGGTTGTACGTAGAGAGGAAGTGAATGATGGTGTTGTCGGATAGCATAGGCAGGCTTTTGTTTACCACATCCAGCAGGTCTTCGCTACCCTTAGCACACGCCACGTCAAGGACGCCTTGCAGTGCCTCGCGTTGCTTCCATATCTCTGAGGGCAGTAGCTTGTACACATCGAAGAGCGTACCCCACCAATGCCATCCGCACTTGGTTGCGCCTCGATAGAGTTGGTACTCACTGTACTCCTGGCTCTTGACAACATAAAAGTCCTGACCCTTGAGCAGTGGATGCTCGTCAAGGTCTGACCCTGACTTGACTTGGTACGCCTTGACTTCCTTGCCTTCTATCTCTACCTCAATGGTAGTGAAGTGGTCTGACCGCTTGAATGTCTTTCTCGTAGTGCGTATCAAGTCGAGGTGCTTGAACAGTATAGAGTTGAACACATCGATTACTACGTTGTTCTTCCTGTACCTGTCTACCCACATAAGCTCATTGTACTCTTCAAGGGTCATGCCGATGGTCTCCTCTGTGTGCTTGCGTACAAATGCATCAGCTAAACTTTCTGAGTGGCTATATACATTGTCCTCAGGGTAGAGTTCCCAATACTTGTAAGGGGTATCCCAACCAAGTCTCTCACGTGTCATCTTCTTGGCAGCATCTAACAACTGCTCTTCGTTCCATAGATTTTTCATTTGATTTGATTTAATTATTTTGACAAAGGTAGTGCATAACTTCCTATAATCCTAATGCTTTATCAACATTGTTATTAACATCCAACGCCTCAGAATAGATTTCGTATAGGATACTGCGCATACCCTGACGTATAGACTCGAACGCCTCGCTGTCTGTATCGCTATCCCAACTGACGTGTGGTCGTACTACACTGCACATAATCTGTTCAGTGATATCATTGACTAGGTCTTTGTATTCTTGTTCGAAGTCTGTCATGGCGATAGTTGTACAGCAGCTATGAGTAGGATGGTAGCGAACAGCAGCACACGCATGATGAACTGAGCCAACTCTTGGTCTTCGTTCATTTGATTGGGATTTGATAGTCAGATGTCACCGCAATTGAGTAGTCCTCCGCGTGTACTACATCGTCGATGATTATGTGCAGGCTGTTGAGGTAGGCTACAGCACAAGCCATCGCGCTATTGTGTGCGTAGTTGTACGGGATGGTGATGGTTTCATCACGCATGAGGTCTATGACACGCACCTTCGCTGATGCACCGCGTGTCATACTTACTTTGAAGCCACGCTTGTTGGGGATGTTGAGGTAGTCTTGTTCCATTACTTGATGGGTGTTGGTGAGATTCGAATCTGTTTTACTTTGCCTTTGCGGAATACTTCCTGAAAGTCTAGGTCGTATAACCTTCCGTCGATGTGCAGTACGATAGTTGTGTCATC
>Ga0255047_10001714_pt1 | contig 15403 bp, 23 predicted proteins | sample JV7_2_1_MG_FD_183640 | JGI IMG/M metagenome (GOLD analysis project Ga0255047, IMG submission 183640) | Seawater microbial communities from Jervis Inlet, British Columbia, Canada - JV7_2_1 | ecosystem: Environmental > Aquatic > Marine > Inlet | place: Canada: British Columbia | collected 2016-10-06
TTCGAACGGCATTTATGCCATCTTCGACAGGGAGCTTGGGAACAATGGAAGTTCTCATTCCTAAAGACTGTGCCGTCTCTACTCGTGATACTCCAGTTCCTAGCTCTCTGACATTTGCATCATGTGGGAGGTAATGCGTATCGTAAATGTACTTCTTCTCATCGAGAACAGTTGCATAAAATTCCAAGCTCTCACCACTATCCTCATAGTAGTCTATGATGTGGAAAGCCGATCCTTTTTGCTGAACAAACCAGATGGCAGTCTTGTCCGCCATTCCGAGATCCCAAAAGGTATTAACCTTGATTCCTGTCTCATAGGGTACTTTTGTAATTCTTTTTTCTTCTTCTGCTTTTGCCAATCCTTTTGCGTAGATTGATCCCAGTGCTGCCGAGTCAAAGGAGCATTCAAACTCCGCCTCATAGACTTCATCTGGCATCAAGTGTTTTGCTTCGTTCAGTTCCAAATCGGATATGATTCCAGTCTCGGAACTTTTAAAAGTCTCTGCGTACCATCCTTCCTGATGATTGGCGTAATCATACAAGTCAAAGAATGCGTTATGACCTTGAGGAGTGCCAATGGCAATCATCCATCCCTCCCTGTCACTCAAGGCAGGTCGGACAATTTCAGTCCACAGTCGAGGTGGCATCTGCGCAACCTCATCAAGTACAACTCCGTCAATGTACAGTCCACGAAGGGAATCCGGTCGTTCACATCCCAGAAGCTGTATTCTCGCTCCGTTGGGGAGATCACATCGAAGCTCCGTCTCGTGGTAGGTAACATTTGGAAGAACATTCGTATATTCTTTCAAATAATCCCAACTCGTTCTTTTCGCCATTGAATAGGTCGGTGCGAGGTAATAGTATCGTGGTCTGGACAATGTATTCTGCATCGCCTTTTTTAAAATCTCGTTAATGCAGAGAACAGTCTTGCCGAAACGCCTGTGGCAGACAAGCACATTAAATCTTTTTAACTTATCGTGAACTTCCTTTTGGTGCTTTCGTGGCTTGTAGGGTATGACTATTTTCATACTTCATTTCCCCAGCAATCCCAACCTTCTACTTTTTGTCTTGCAAACAGTTCAATGCGTGGAAGATCGCCACATAACTCAACTATCTTATCCCTGATAATATCTGGTTTCTTGCTGTGTCCTTCTCTATCGGCAACAACAAGTCTATGAACATTTGATCCTTTAACTCTGCTTATTTTACCTTTGGTTGCTAAAATACAAATTTCATTATTGGCTCTTGTCCAATATCCTGTGCCAACTGCATATAAATTTTTAGATTTATTCTTATTAGTCTTTACCCAATGGAATCCAACTGTCTTGTAAGTGAATCCCCATTTTTTAACAATAGGTATTTGTTTATGTAATAATGGATCAGTACACCACATTAATAAAACACAATTTTTATCGGCTATATCTCCGACTGGAAGTTTTTTAATATCCTCCAGCGACATACAAGAATAATGATGATCGGCATTTGTATTAGACTTTTTATTATTATAATTTTTAAAAGTCCAAGCTGGATCAGCATAGATGATGTTATATTTCTTGTCCTCTGGAAATGGTATCACGCATCCTTGCTTCCCTGCTCACTGTTGATTACATCACGCATTGAAGCCACATCATCGCCTTTCACCACACCCTTTCCCACTCGGTCAGGATAGTGCGTCTTACTCTCCATCGCCTTTATCAAGTCCTTGAAGGGATCATTGAAGGTTTGTTTTCTGGTGTATTTTTTCTTGTTTTTCTTTACTCGCATTTTATATTTTCCAGATTTTCGTAAGTCTTTGGCTATTGGATTTGATTTCATATTAAGCGAATTGAAATAATGGGTTTGGTTGCAATGAAGCAAACAAATCTTCAAATTCTTTTAGTTTATTAATACGATCTTTTTCTGTGTTATATTTTTTAATTTCAATTCCATTGTCTCGCAAAATCTGTAAAGTTTTTTCATTTGTGTTCATTGGAACAATAGCTCCCTTAAATTCGTGTATGCCCACCGCCCTGTTGGGTTTAACTTCAAAATATTCCGAAGGAGTGTTTGCTAATTTTTCTAAAAATTTTATTACTTCCTTTTTAGTTGCTTCGGAAGTGTCAGGATAAAACTCTCTGAAGTTTTGTTCAATAGAATATTTTTTATCTGCAAATATACTAGAAAAATTATCTCCTATGCTTAAACTGTTAGGATCTAAATGCTTGTTTTCTTTAGCAAGTAAATCTGTAATTCTGCTTAAATCGTCATACAGTTCAGACTTAATGTCGTTCATCTCCGTACTGCTGACAAGACTGCTTCTTGCTTCGGATAATTCTTTTTTGGTTTTAAACTTGCCTCGCATAGTAGCTGCCAGATTGCCTATATTGCCACTACCACCAAATCCCTCTTCCTTACCTGCTTTGGTTTTCATATGTTGCAGCACATTATCCAAAGTGTGATCCTTGTATTTCAGTCTGCCCATGTCGGTACGACCAACAATTATCTTTTCGTTGCCTTGAACTCCAATCGTATCAGTTAGGTTGTTATTCCACTCTTTGTATTCAGCATTTAATTCTGGTGTCCAAACCTTATCAAGCAATCTTCTGTATTCATATTTATCTTTAGCTAAATTAAAGTCTGGCAGTAATCCTTTTTCTTTTAAGAATGCCATATCCATCATATCTGATGGTAGGTTGTTGATGCCTTTTTCAATTATTTGATTATATAAATTACCTGCATAGAACACATCTTGCCTTGATCCATCTTCAAATTTATAATCTGATATTTTACTGTAATCATAGCGAATATCATCAACCTCAAATATGTCAGAGAAATGCTTAATGATTTTATTCATTTCATCATCCGAGTATATTGTTCTGACAAGAGGGTATCTCTGCGTATAGGCATCACCCTTATAGACTGGGTTTTGTCCTGATGGGATCATCAGTTCTGGATCACCAACAAGGGTAATCTCGCCAAACTTCATTTCCTCTATGCCCTCTGGAACTATCGCCAAGCTCGGCTTTGGAATGCCTCCGATCTTTTCATAATTCTCTATGGCACTTGCACCTGTGTTGTGAATGACAACCATGCCTTCGCCTTCTTGAAATTCACCCAATATGCCTTCATTTACTTTTTCTTCTTCCTTTACATCCTGCAACAAACCTTCATCTGTCTCGGATCGTAAAATATAATCGTCTAATGTAGGAACATAGGGTGGCGATGTGTCTCCTGTGTGTGTAGGAAAATCTATAAGAGGTATTTCTCCTCCTGTGTGAGTTGGAAATTCAGAATCATCAAAGGGAAACTCCTCCACCCATCCCTGTTCCATTTCAGGCGGAATGTTCGGCAGAGTTAAACTTCTTTTTCTTTCCTCTTCTGTTACAGTCGGCTCTGGAGGGATGATGTATCCCTTCGCCCTAGCGTCAGCTTCGGACATTTTATATCCGAAATCCCAAGTCTTGTAATTGTTCTCTTGGCTTAAATGCGAATTAATGACATCCTGTGCTGACATCGGCTCATTATTAAAAATATTTCCTGCCTGTGAGAGCAGTCCGAATGCGGTCAATGGCAGCATACCTGGAATAACATTTCCTAATATGCGATTAGAATTTCCTATGTTGGCTCTTGGATTTGAATATCCAAAAGAGTTCATCATAGGTTGAGGATTAAGTAATGGGTTTATGGGTATGACCTCTGTTCCTAATAATCCTGTTGCCATTGGTTTTAGTGTCCTTGTTGTTCATATTGAAAGCTCATAAGAAGTTTGTATTGTGTTGAAGTTGGTTGCAATTGCAATTGCTCCGACCTCGTGGGGTGCTTGAATTATTTTAATCAGTAATACGAAACCAATGATATATTTTTGTTAGTTTTCAGCCATAAACTTCCTGTTTGGGAAAGTTTTGGATCAAAACTATTTAAAATTTAAAAGTTTTTATTATTTTTGTTAAAAAAATTAAGATTACACAAGGGTTTTGTGTAAAAAAAGAGCAATTTCGTAAACCTTTATTACAATCCCTACCTTTTCATATTGATGACTGTTATCCAGGACTCTTGCTTACTGTCTATTTAATACTCTTTTCATATACAATTGGTTAGCTTTGCCAACTTATCTCTATCTTCTTGTCATCGTCTGATGTTATGGAGAGAGTTTGTTTCTCCGTACCATAGAATTTAGGAGCAAGTTTCCCTGCCTTCCATTGCATATTCTTACTATATACTTCCAGTAGCTTTACCTCAGACATACTGATCTTTGGTTTGTCCAGAGCATTCTCTATTCGTTTATCTATGTCTCCTATGACATATTCTATTCCCAGCTCTTTGCTGCGAACATAAGCGTCTTTTAATTTACCTGTATCATCCTTTAACATCCAGTTGCGCCACGACTGCCAAGTGATGTTGCATTCCTTTACAGCATCCCTTATGGAGATGCCACGAGATAACTTATCTAATATATCTTTAACAATACTCTTGGAGTATTTGGTCGGTCTGCCTTTTTTAACCGGTATGAGCTGTTGTTCGGACATTAGTGTAGCGTTACCTTTTCATCTTGTGGCTGCAAGTGTTCAGTATATTCTGGCAGGTTCTTGAAGTGATGGGCAAATTGCATTGCCTCCTCTTCAGTCCTGAAGTTTGCAAACCTAACAATTATTTCTGGCTGTTTTGTTTCAGGATTATCCACCATAATCATACTACAATACAGATCGTCTATTAATAATTTCATTGAGTAAGTATCTGATGTCCTCCAAAGTAAGATAATGTTTATGCTTGGTCATTCTGTCGTAAATGTCTTTGACTTGGTTTGGTTGCATACCGGCTAGGGAACAAATGAACTTAAAGTCTTTGCTCGTGAGCCAGTCTTTGGCTTCCTGCTCGTATTTGGTATTCAACCTGGACATCCAAAGGAATGATCCCAAAGCATCGGTTAAACCCTGTACAAGAACAGCAATCCAAAGTTTCTGTTCTGACATAATAAAAAAACCACCTCAAAGAGATGGCTATAAAAATATTCACAATTATAGTGAGTGTATATAGTTATAGGGAATTACGATTGATTTGTTAATAGGAACAAATACAAAACTTACACATTATTGACACAATAAATTTACATATCATAATACAGGATCAACCTGTCGAGAGCTTCCCTGAACTCATCCATTCTTTTTTTAGCAGGTTGATTGCTAACAATAACCAACCACAACACATCCCAGAACTTTCCTATCTCCTTAATGATAATATGAAACTCTGAATGCGCATCTATGTTTCGGTGGACAAAATCCTCTTTCGATCCGCCAATAAACTCTTCCAGTCTGGCTGTAATCTTTGGCTCTAGTCCTGCCCTGTGGCATACTTTTTCAAATCGCTGTCCTGCCCAGTACCTTCTGCTGTTGATTTCCTTATCCCTGATGTCAAGCAATCCTCTGGAATAGTAGTTCTCCAGGACTGAATTATAAACTTTTTCTAAGTGACGATCTTCTCCGTAAAAGGCAAACCTGAACTTTTCGCCATCAACTTTCCTGGTAAGAGTATTATCTTCATTGCGTATCAGCTCTTGGCTGCCAAGACTAATGGATTCTTTATTTTTTTTTTTTCGTTTTACCACCTACTGTATTCTTCTTCGGTTATGAGATTTTCCTTTTTCATTTGTTCAACCATATCGTCTGTAATGTATTGAAGTCGCATTCCCTTTTTAACTGCGAACACATAATCCTTGTGATTTTTGGGTTGGACTGGAGTTTCTTCTTTTTTACTTGGCAGTTCTTCTTCCCATCTCTCGTGGTTTAACCAAGTAGCAAAATGAGGAATAAACTTTGGATCATCTACTGATGAACACAGGGCATTGAATTTTTCTATCAATATTTCAGGTTTAATGTCTCTTGCAACCTTGAGCCAAGACCTTAATGCAACACTCTTTGAGCCTCGCTTAATTGATAGCTTTTCCCATATACTATTATATATAGATATAGATTCAGAATCAGAAGGTTTGCTAGACTTTAGCTTGGAGTTTGCTTGTCCTCCTTTTCTCCCAGATTCCTGCCTAATTTTAACAATATCAACCTTATCTTCTCGCCTTTTCTTCTGTACCAATTGATGATAACGACCATCAACCAGTGCAAGTTTGTGCGTTATAACCCACATCAGATCTTCCCTCTGATGCTGTACCACCTCTGGATCTTCTGATGGATCGGCAACCATGCGATAGATAAAATTGAAATCATTGGGCAAACCTTTTCCATTAGCTGTTCCAAGATGAGTGTATAACCGGATATATAATCCCTCTTGCTGTGCCGTCATTCCAGAGCAACCCATTCTCCAGTCAGCATAATAAAAATCTTGATAGGGAAATTTTATATCTTCACTCATACAATTTTCCTATTGCCTTTCCGATTAGAAACGGAATTTGCGGACAGACTGCGTTTCCTAGTGCCATTATTCTTTTTCCTCTATCTTTGTGTAGTCCGTATCGTAACCCATCAGGTATTCCACGAAGTTTGGATTGAGCTTCCCACCAGTTTTCGGTTGATCCTGCTTCATCACTACCACCGGCAAAGAAAGTGTTCTCCTCTTTTCGTTTGCTGGGGAAACTGTCGTGTCCCTGTAATCCCTCGCACAAGGAGTCGGTAAAAGTTTTTGTTTCTCTAGATACAGCATTGCATCCGATAGCTTTGCTCCGAATGTCTTGTATTTCGCTTTCGGATTTTTCTTCCTTAATAGGAAACTTCCTCTCTTCGTTATTTCCACTCTGTCCGATTGTTCCCCACCTACCTCGCAATCTACTGTTGGAGTTGGCAACAATCCAGATCCTTGCCCTTTGATGGGAAGCACCGATGCTCGAAGCTGAAATATTAAAGCACCTCGTTTGGGAGTAACCCTCGCTTTCCAAGTCCTCAAGTATGGTGTCGAGATAGAGTTTAACGATTCCACCAACATTTTCTCCAACAAAAAAAGAGGGTCGGCACTCCTTGATAATTCTAAGAGTTTCCTTCCAGAGATTTCTGTTATCGTCTTTTCCCTTTTGCCTTCCTGCTGTTGAGAATGGCTGACAGGGGAATCCAGAGGTAATGACATCTGGTCGGAGTCCTTCGTCATTTGGCTTGAACTTTTTTATGTCGCTGTAAATTGGCACACCAGGAAAATTCTTTTTCAGAACCTTCTGGCAGAACGGATCTATTTCGCAAAAACCTATGGTCTTGAAATAACCTGTTTTTTGTAAACCCAGAGCAAATCCACCGATACCAGAGCATAGATCCAAATGTTTCAGGCACACACTACATCCTTTAAAATTATGAGATTTCTTTTCTTGTATGGCTGCTTGGCTAGATATTTCTTTAATATAAGTGCCTCTATGTGCGTAAAAATACCACTTGTGGACTTATACCCTAACCCACCCATTATTTCCCTTATAGCAGGGCATTTTGCGTGTTTTTGCCTATATTCTACAATGAAATTGAGTATCTGAAGCTGCTTGTCAGTTAGGTTTTCAGCGACATCAAATGTCTTGCTGCATAGGTTGCATTTTATTTTCATTTTAAGAACAAATATAGAATACAATTTACATTGTCTAGTTATATTACTTTAGTTAATTTATATTGACGATAGCATATTTTTTAATGTAAAGAATGATTTGTAATTATAAATGATAAAAGGTAATAAAATGACAGTGAAGCCTAATCAGGAAAATAAAACATATCTTGCCGATGTTCTAAAGGAAAAAGATATGACAGTAAGCGAGGTTGCTAGACTAACAAGGGATGCTCCTGAAGGATATGGCACGATGTCCAAACAAACAGTTGCCAGTCACGCCAAAGGAACATCTAACTTTGATCTTTACCCTCACGCTGTGGAATACACAAGAATTTTAGAAGTACCTTTATATAGGTTGTTAAACCCCAATTATCCTTGCACCGATATTATTTATTACTATGACAGGGAAGATTTTACTTTTAGAAGAAACAGTATAGCAAAACCTCAGGAAGTAGTTTATTTTATGAATTGGGAAAGCATAATTCCCACTTGGAAAGCCATTTTTTATCCTCCTTTTTTAGCAAGTCACGAAACCATAGACATTGTTGATATAGCGCACAGACCATTATGCAAAACCGAAGATGGAAGATCACAGCTTTTCAATAGACCAGTATTTTTAAAAAGCTCAAAAAATGAAGAAGTGTATAATGGATTTGTTCTTGAATTTAAGAATACAGAAAAAAAAATATGTCGCTTTCAATGGTGGCAAAATCATTCGATTGACAAGAAAAAAGGAATTACCGATCATTATGAAATTTGGGAAAACTGCCACTATGACTACATTTTACCCACAATTGCCAACTTAAATTTTAAGGACAACGAAATTATAAAATCCCATTTGGCAAGATAAACTTTATTTGTCAATATATCTTGACAAATACCATTTAACTCAATTATATACCATAATAGTCAATATAGATGCTCCTATACTGACTTAATAATTGGCTATGTAGGGAGTTGGATGAGCTGACTCCCTACTCAAAAACACAAAGAGATATTATGAAACAAAATTTTATTTTAGTTCAGTCCAAAGAAGAATCTGCTGCTGAAAAAAAGTTTTGGCATCGAGTGAAGGTATTACAAAAAGTTTTAAAAGATGCCATCCACCAGGACATGAAAATTATGTGGAAGTGGAAATTGATTTCTCTGATGAAAAATTGTGAGTTTAACAAATGAACAAGGAATTTATAATTGGAGTTTTACTGATGTTTCTTTGGTCTTGCATAATGGTTTATTCAATCATTATGCAGTTTGAAATGCCAGTATAAATTATGAAAAAGAAGGGAGTATGCGCATTTTTCCTCCTAGTTAAATATATTCCCTTCTTTCAACATTATTACATCATCCTCAATTGGGAAGCTGAAGAACACATTTTGAAAGTTAAAAAGAAAAATGCCGACAGGTAATTATTTATTAAAAGGAAAAAAAGTTCCAAGCGTTACCACCATCATAGGTAGGTTTAAAAATGCAACTGGACTTATCATTTGGTCAAACAAATTAGGTTTAAAAGGTATCAATTATTTTGATGAATTAAAAAAAGCAGGAGATACCGGAACTTCACTCCACGACCTTGCCGAGCTGCACATTAAGGGAGAAGAGTATCAGCTTCCAGAAGATCCAACAGTCAGGCATTGCTTTAATCAGTTTTTAGAATGGTGGAACAACACTAATTACAAAGTTAACTGGACTGAAAAAAAAATGGGCAGTAAAAAATTAGAGGTTGGTGGCTGTCCAGATTTATTGGTTAAAAAAGATGGCAAGTATATTCTTGTCGATTTTAAAACCTCAAAAAGTCTGTATTCAGATTTTATTATTCAACTGTCAGCTTATGCCGAATTGATTAGGGAATCTGAAGGCATTGAAATTGATAAAGCCATCATAGTTCGCTTTCCCAAAGAAGATGATGACACCGAAATAAAAGAATTTTCTAAAGAGGATCTCGCTGTTGGTCTGAAGCAGTTTAAACTTTTAAGAAAAGCGTTTGATATTGATAAGGACTTAAACAAATTATTGAAAGGAAAAAAATAATGGTAAAAATGAGTAAAATAAATGTACCGGAAGAACTTGTAAGAGAAGCATCGAACAAAGTTTCTCAAGAGATTGCAGATGCGTTAGATGGAAAAAAACCTAAAGTAGAGCCAATAACTTTAAAATGGGCATTGGCAAAATTTCAACTTTTAAATATTAAGGCATTAAAAGATTCAATTAATCCACATTTTAAAAGCAAGTATTCAGATTTAACAAGTGTCATTAATGCGGTTAATCATGGAGCAGAGTTTGGTTTGTCATTTACTCAATCAATAGAATATAAAAATATTATTCTTGATAGGACACAAACGAAAGATGAAACAACATTACAGTACAAAGAAATATACAGGGACATTTTTGTTACAACAACAGTCAGGCATCTTATTGATAGTGATACTTTAACTTGTACTGTTCCAGTTTTAATTAATTCAAATGATAGAGACAACCCACAAAAAATGGGATCAGCGATTACTTACGCTAAACGATATGGATTGCAGTCCTTGTACGGATTAGCGAGTGATGATGATGGTAATTTAGCATCAGAAAAAAGCCAAACTAAACAAGGAGCAAAGAAAAAGGATTTTAACATACAATGATGGAAGATAAAGAATTTATAAGTGGCTTTTATCCTAAAGAGCCAAAAGTGGATTTTGTTAAATGTAATATAGGCATTAATAAAAAAGAATTTATTGAATGGTGTAATCAGCAAGATCCAAATAAAGAATGGATTAATATTGACATTAAAGTCAACAGAGAAGGAAAATGGTACGCTGAAAAAAATACCTGGAAACCACCAAAACAAAAAACTGATGAAGGGAATGTACCACCATTTTAAACATGGAGTTTCCCTTTACAAAAGAAGAGGTTAGGATTTTAAAAAAGATATGTGAAAATCCTATCTTTAAGGAGTCTCAACCTCTTCCACTTCACGATCAAAAAACTCTAAAACCTATTCATAAATTAACTTTTATAAAAAGAATAGTAAGTAGCTTTTATGACATTACTTCAGAAGAATTAGTAAGTGATAGAAGAGATAAACATTTTATTCAAGCTAGAAGAGATTACTGCCATTTGGCTTTTCAACAAACTAAATTTAGCACAAAAATTATAGGCAACGAAATTAAAAGAAATTCTTCATCAGTTTTATATCATCTCAACAAACAGCCAGTCAATTTAGAAAAAATTATAAAAAGAAATATGGACACATTTATAGATGAATAAGTATCGTTCAGGATTAGAGGTATCAATTGCCAAGCAGCTTAAAAAATTCAGAATTGAATTTGATTATGAAAAGCTCGTCATTCTTTACACAAAACCTGCACAGTCATCCACCTACACTCCAGACTTCAGGTTGGCTAATGGCATTATCATTGAAACCAAAGGTCGGTTTGTTCTGTCCGACAGAAAAAAACACCTGCTGATTAGAAAACAGTATGGCGATAAACACGACATTCGCTTTGTGTTCAGCAATGCAAAAGCAAAAATATACAAGGGATCAAAAACAACTTATGCCGACTGGTGCGTCAAGTACGGCTTTAAATTTTTTAACAAAACAATTCCGATGAAATGGATCAAGGAGAAGCATGGCACTCATCGTTCTTAATGGATTAATTTTATTGGTGTTAGTTTTCATAGCTCTGATGATTTATGCCATTGGAGATAGGTTGAAATGACGAAGCATTGGAAAATTTATAATGATTTCTGGTTGCCAGAATTAACCATAGCACAAACTTTTCAATGCACAGCTTGTGGTCAATGGTTAGGCACAGACATTCATCATATTCAAAACAAAGGTATGGGAGGCAGTAAATTTAAAGATTTTCTGGAAAACTTAATTTGCCTTTGTAGAAAATGCCACGATAGATGCCACAAGGACAAGCGATACAACAAAGAAGCAAGAATTAAAAATTTACGATTAATAGCCGATAAACTGGAGAGTGAACTAGATGAGTCTTGATAATACTTTAAACAGGTACGATCCTCACAAGATTGCTGAATCTAAAATGGAAGCAATTAAAAATTACAGAACAGCTAAAAGAATTTTTAATAAGCTAACGAGGATGAAGGATGAAAAGGAAAAGGGAAGATACCTGCATTATCGTTTTTTATCTAATGAAAAACACAGCGTTGAGGATGCCAAAGCCAAAGCGAAGATAGATCCTGAAGTTACCGAAATTGTTTCTAAATTGGAACAGGCGGAAGAATTGATGGATGAAGCGTTTGCTGAACTTGATCGAATTACCACAAAAATAGAGTTGATGGCAGATGCCAATGCAACTGCGAGAGCTGAGATGCGCTTGGGAGGGTTGACTCCTTAATGAATAATATAATTGAATTATCCAAAAGCGAAGGTTTTCAAGCTAGTCTTGTAGGTATTCAAAGAAATATTGAAGCAATTTTAGATGGAAGAAAAACAGCATTTGGATCAGATAAAACTTGGACTATTCATATTGAGGGAGCTTGTGGAGAATTAGCTGTAAGTAAGTATATGAATTTATATTGGGGAGGAAGTGTTAATACTTTTAAATCCGATGGAGATTTATGCAATGGATGGGAAGTAAGAACACGATCAAAAAATGATTGGGATTTAATTATTAGAAACAATGATCCAGAGGATAGAATTTATATTTTAGTAACAGGTCTATTTCCTAGATACTCTGTTAGAGGTTGGATTAAAGGAGAACAAGGGAAACAAAATCAATTCTATAAAAATCATGGAAATTATGGATATGCTTGGTTTGTTCCTCAAAACTATTTACAGCCAATGAAAAATCTAAAAGGAAATTTTAATGAGTAAGAAAATAATTAAGATTGAACAGATAGACAAGGGAGGAGAGAATGAAAATGAAGTACAAGTTGATAAGCTATGGGAATTGCATTTTGAAAATCAAACCAATCCTCGCAAGTTGGACTACACACAAGTTCTGCACTACCTGACAAAAGGAACAAGTCCTCCTAAAAGTATATATGCATTTAAAAGATGGGAAACGACATTTATATCAACTGACAGAGTGCATTATTGGTGGTGCATTGTGTATGATGACAAAGACCACATACTGCTTCTGCCACAAAAATTTTATGATTTAATTTATGAAGGACATCGAAAAGAAGAAGAAGAGTTACATCCTAAAAAGGAAGTTTCATTGGATAATCCTTTTTTATTTACAGATAGAATTACTACTCCAGAAGAAAAAAAGGAGATTGAGAATTTAAGAAAAGAATTGAATGCCGAAGAAGCATTTAAACTGGGATTACACTTAAACGATGAAGAAATAGAGGCGAAAAATGAATAGACTTTATGAGATAAAAGATGTAGCAGTTAAGTTAAATAGACATCCTCGCACTTGCAGGAAAGATATTAAAGACTTACAATCCCAATTTCCCAACGATCCTGCTTTACATACATATATTGGTAAGCGATTACGATTTACCGATGAACACATTGAAAGGATAGTTGTATTATGCTCAAAGCCGAAAGAAGAAAAGATTTAAACAGCAAGGTTTATTATGTAACCGGAACTTTTTATTTTGAAGGAGAGTCCAGGTATGTGAAAAATAGAAGTTGCCGAACAACAGAAAAAAGGGAGGCGAACAAGTTTGTCTACAAGCTGATTGAGGATTTAAAAAATGACATCAGTCAGCACAAAAGCAAAAAGTACAGTGCTGCTGCCGATTTAAAAATTGCTGATGATGATCCAGATACCACGCCCTCATTGCAAACAATTTCTTTGGTGGAAAAGACAAAGGAGTTTTTAGGCAACCATGACATTCGCACCATTGACAATGACTTGATAAGAAAAAAAGCGTTTGATTGCTACCCAATGGAGGAATATTTAAAGACCACTCCCTACAGTGATTTGTCGGAAGAGGAAAAAAAACAAAAGTCAGCCAGACTGAACACGATGAACAGGAATTTTATCTGCCCTGTGTCGTTGGTGCTGAACTTCGCTTCAGCGAAAAGACTCTGTGAAAAAATGGTCATTAAAAGATTCAAGCTCATTGAAAGAGATCCGGTATACTTTACTCCTGAAGAGGTGGAAAGGTGTTTGCAATCAACAAGTATGTTCCAGACAAAACTTTTAATGGTGTTCCTAATCTACACTGGCGCAAGGTTGCAGGAAGCTCTGAATGTTAAATGGGAGGATATACAAGATGACAAAATTCATTTATGGGAAAGCAAAGGCGATAAAGCTAGGGTTGTTCAACTGCATAAAAATTTAAGGGAATGGTTAAACAAGGTTAATGATAGGGAAAAATATATTTTTATGTGGAGACAAAACTGGAGCAATAAAAAAGATGGGGAGGGATTGTATTTTAACTGGAGGGATATGCTGCGACAAGCTGATATAAGTTTTGAAAAAACTCCTCACAAGTGCCGACATACATTCGCAACTTGGCTAAGAAAATATGCAGGTTGCGATTTGCAGGACTTAAAGGACATTGGTGGCTGGAAAGACAGTAAAAGTGTTGAGGTGTACTCCCATATTATGCCAGATACGATGCCAAAAAAAATCAACTTATTGCCTTAAATTTCTCAAATATTTCCCCAAAGCAAAAAAAAGTGTTGGAAATCTGCGAAAAATTAGCTATTGCAAATCACTGGCAGTGATATACATTAGGTAATGTAAAGTAATAAATTGGGAAATTTGGGAACTTTATGAAACAAAAGGGAACATTATGTAATAATAGTGTTCCCCAAAACTTACCCACCGATTTCCCCACCAACACTTTACAGAAAGAGAGTAGCCAATAATGAAAATAAGTAAAAATAATTTAGTTGGATTTGAACAAATAGTAGAAATGCTAAAAGCAAAATCTAAAAATAATAAAAGTAAAAATATTTATTTTAGCAAAAAAGATATTAAAAAATATTTAAGTCGTATCTCAATGAAAATTTTATTAAAGGTGGCTCAATAATGATCTTTTCAGACAACATTTATTATCATTATTACATTAGATGTGATGTTCTTTCATCTAGAACAAAAATGATTTTAGATAGGGAAAATAAATCAGCATTTAAGTTTGGATATAAAACAAAAAAAATTCAAATACCTATTTATGTTAAAGACATAGGTGTTGTACATAGAAAGAAATTTAAAACAAAAAAACAAGCATTGGAATATTGTCAAAAATTAATTGAACAAGGTTTTTTAGAGAAAAAAATTCCTTGTGGTTATTCCTCTAACAGAAGATTGATAAAAAATAAAAACTTGAGAATAGAAAAATGGAAAAGGTTTAAATTTAATCCTGATCCTAAAAAATATGTAACTAATCTTCTTCCAACTAAAGAAGAAAAGATAAGTGAATTTAAGGTGGCTCAATTTAACTTAAATACTTAAAAAAAGGGAGGTGCAATCATACTGCCACCCCCCTTAAACCTTAACCTCGTTGAGATATGAGGTTTTTTATTTCCCAGAATTGATGTTTTCTTGAATAATTTTTAAAAACCAAGAGTTGTCCTTGATGACACCCATCAATCCGTTTGTAATTGAGTTCACGACAATTTCCTCATCCGAGTCTTTGGCGAGGACATTGCCTTCCTGCGTCAAGCTCATTTCATAAGCTACTGCGTGTAGGATTTCGTGTAAAAGTGTATTGGCGTAATCGGCATCATTCAAGTCCTGTTGTATCTCGATCTTGTTTAACCTGTGTTGATACTCGCCATAACAATCCGTCTGCTTGGCAAAGTCCGACTTGACAAATTCAATGTCAATGTCCTTGTATCCAATCTTAATTTTTGGCGGACATTTTCTCATAAAACAAAATTCTTTATGCGCCAGGTATTATAATTATTTTAAGAACCACTAAAACTACAATAGCCACGATACCGGCTTTAATCCAGTCTCGGAGCTTCCAGTCTGACCATTCTTTCA
>Ga0255047_10001715_pt1 | contig 15373 bp, 17 predicted proteins | sample JV7_2_1_MG_FD_183640 | JGI IMG/M metagenome (GOLD analysis project Ga0255047, IMG submission 183640) | Seawater microbial communities from Jervis Inlet, British Columbia, Canada - JV7_2_1 | ecosystem: Environmental > Aquatic > Marine > Inlet | place: Canada: British Columbia | collected 2016-10-06
GGCTACCAACGGCATCACCTTCGCCAACACCGATGGCGTAGAAGCTGTGGTTCTTGCCCCTTCGCTGGTGATCCGACCGTTTGTCGTGATCACCGACCACGGCCCCCTCCGCATCTTCGGATACCCGGTCGCAGAAGAGTTCCTCACCGCCGATGACGACGCCCCGCCTTCGTGGCTGGTCGACTTCTACAAAGCAGTTGGTGATGAGAAGCGACTCCGGATCTTGACGGTTTTGGCCCAGGGTGACGCCACCCTTGGAGACCTGGTGGAGCGGCTCGAGCTTTCCAAGTCCACAGTCCACCACCACGTCCGGCTGCTCCGATCCGCCGGGCTCATCAGAGTCACCATTGGTGACGAGCACGTCTTCAGCCTCCGGCCGGGGGCACTCCCCCAGGCCGGACCACTACTGGAGACGTACTTGAAAGAGCACACAACTACAGAAACGGAGTGAGCCATGCTCATCGAATCACAAAGCGCCAAGAGTCTCGATCAAGAGCACCAACGCCAGCTGCGCAGCCGCTCACTTCAACGCGAAGCCGGCGAGAGTCATGCGGTACGACTAGCCGTCGCCAACACCCTGATGGCGTGGGCACGCCGGTTGGCTCCCGAGATACCGGACACCAGGGTCCTGCGGACCAGGGCCGCCCCTAATTGAGGCCCGGATCGATCGGGAATGACGCCAACAAAGAAGTGACGCCCGGTTGACGCTTGAGGACTTCGGTCCACAGCGTCCCGGGCGCCGCCGCGAAGACATCGGCCGCCAGGGCCTCGGAAACGATCCAGCCGCCCTCCTCCAACTCGGCCTCCAGCTGCCCGGGCCCCCAGCCGGCATACCCGGCGTAGATTCTGACCGGGGCAGAGAGCTCCCCGGGCGGCGCCGACAGATCGACCACACCGACACCGGCGACCGGCGAGCCGTCAACCCCGTCTGCCAGGCCGACAGCGGCCTGCGGTTGGACCGGCCCGCCCACGAACACAACCTGAGGATCGGCCAGCAGTCCGGCCCACTCGGGTAGTTCACCGTCAAGGCCGCTGGTGCTTGGCTGGTTGATGATCACTCCAACCGCCCCCTCCTCGTTGTGCTCGAGGATCAGAACAACCGAGCGGAAGAAATTCGGATCGAGGAGGTGGGGCGAGGCCACCAACAAGCTGCCGGCCAGGGAGTCCATGCCCATATTGTGGCGCGCTCTCTGCAGCTAGCCTGCGCGCCATGAACACAGATCTGATTCGCTCCCAGTTTCCGGCCCTGGCCCGCACCCAGAACGGTCGGCTGGTCGCCTATCTGGACGGTCCCGGGGGAACCCAGGTACCCGAGGCGGTAATCGACGCCATCTCTTCAGCCTTGCGGGTCGGCATCAGCAACCTTGGCAGCCCATTTGCCCCTTCCGAACTGAGCGAGTCGATCCTGGCGGGCGCCCGGTCGGCGATGGCCGATCTGTACAACGCCGCTTCTCCGGACGAAATCGTCTTTGGCCAGAACATGACCAGCCTCACCTTCGCCGTCAGCCGGGCGCTGACCGTCAGCTGGGAACCGGGCGATGAGATCGTGCTTACCAGGATGGACCACGACGCAAACGTGTCTCCCTGGCTGCGGGCAGCCGCTGAGCACGGAGTCACCGTCCGGTGGGTGGACTTCGACGACTACCTCCTCGAACCCGACTCCTTCATACCGCTGCTGGGACCGCGCACCCGTCTGGTTGCGGTGACAGCCGCCTCCAATGCCATTGGCACCGTCACCGATGTCGCGGCAATCTCGCGAAGGGTTCGACAGAGCGATGCCGTCCTCTATGTCGATGCCGTCCACGCCACCCCCCACCGCCTCATCGATGTTCAGGCATGGGATGTCGACTTCCTGGTGGCGTCGTCATACAAATTCTACGGTCCCCACATCGGCATCCTGTACGGCGCACACAACCTGCTCGAGTCCGCCCCCGCCTTCAAGGTGCGCCCCGCGCCCGAGCAGGGTCCAGACCGGTGGGAAACCGGCACTCAGAGCTTCGAGGCGATCGCCGGCGTCACTGCCGCCGTCCAATATCTCGCCTCCCTGGGAACCGGAGAAACTCGGCGCGAACGCCTGGCCGCCGCCTACCAGGCCATCGGGGATCACGAGGCTCGCCTCTCAGAGCGCTTCCTGGCGGGCCTCGCCGAACTACATCACGTTCGGCTGTTCGGGCTGGTCGACGGCGACCGGACCCCCACCTTCTCTGTGTCGGTGGATGGGATGGCCATCGATGAGGTAGCGGCGGCGTTGGCCGAGCGGGGCGTCTACGTCACGCATGGCACCTACTACGCGGTCGAGGTGATGAAGAGCCTCGGCCAGGAGGGCCTGGTCCGGATCGGGTTCACTCACTACAACACGCGCGATGAGGTGGACCGGGTGCTCGCTGCCCTCGACGAGCTCGGCTAGGCGGAGGGGTTAGAACCGCCGGAAAGCGGCCTGACTGACGCCGAAGATCGTGGCGCCGGTCACGTATTGGGCCACCAGCCAGCCACCAGTATGGCCGCCAAGCGAGCACAGTCCGGCACCCACCAGAAGCACGCCCCCGCCGACAGCCGAGGCCAGTAAACCCCACCGCTGCAGGACCGCGAACCCGCCCAGGGTGGCAAGTATCGATAGGTCGAACGCCAGCCCGATCACGATTGCGGTTGTTCCGGGGTCACCCGAGGGGGCCGGGGCCAGGCTGAAGACCACATACAGCGAGACCGCCCACAGCACGCCCACGGCCAGCACCAGGCGAAGAGGGATGGAGTCGGCAAGACGGGCAAGGAATGCCGGGCCGGTCAGAACGGCTGCGGGAGCCTCAGAAGGCGTCTCTCGGGTGCTCAACATCTCAGGCCTTTCGGTCGGCGTCCGGCAGTGTACCCGGCGGCGGCGAATGTGGGCTGTCGCCGCCTGCAGCCGGAGCGATGGGGAGCTGAGACCTCGGCTCTATTCGGCCAGGGCTACAGCCCGGGCAATCTGGAGGTTGAGGTTGGCAGCGGCCCACGGGCGGCGGCCGAGCCCGCAAGAGGCAGCCACGTCAATCTGGCGATCCAGGTTGTGCTCGATCTGGTCGCGAACCAGCACCAGGTCCTTGATCAGGCTCTTCTCGTGGATGAACCCGGCAATGAACGGAACCTCCCCCGGTATCGCCAGATACTCCAGCGGCGCGTAATAGTCCGGGTCCATCGTCGGCGGCTCGGCGCCGTGAGCCAACGGGACGTGCAGAAACTCGAGTGTCCTCCTGGCCGGCCACTCGGCCATCATCGCGTTGGCGAAGGTGACCAACGGCCAGGTATCGACCGGGGCGCCCATCGACTCGTTGTTGAGATCTCCCAGGCAGAGGTGTAGCCCAATGCGGGAACCCGGGCTCGCCGCCTCCACCAGCCGCAATGCTTCCCTTGCCATCCGCTTGGCAGCTGCCGCCCGGGCCGGGCCGGGGAGCTTGGTGAGCATGATCAGCTCGATAGGCACCTCCAACTGAAAAACCACCCGGCCGGAAGCCATTGTTTGGATCGTTGCCATCTCCCGGATGGTGGCGTCCCGGAACGGGGCCAGATGCCGCATGGCCGCGGGCAAGTTGAAGCCGAAGGCGATGGCGGCCAGATCGAAATGGCCGGGGATGCCGACCTGAAACGTGCGGTCCCGGGACACCGGATGCTCCTGAAACACCGGCCAGGATTTCTCGAATTCGGCAACGTAGTCAAGGTCGACGGTTCGGAACCGGTGACCCTTGCGAACCCGGAAGACTGGCGTGTCGGTGTACCCGGACCAGGCACCGTCCCTGACCAGCTCCAGATCCGCGTGAGAGCGCATTCCTTCGACCAGGCGGTTGACCCAGTCCGAGCGGAGACCGGTCTCACCGTCTGGCAAGCACGGGCCCAGGGTGTTCCCCAGCACTTCGCCGGCCCAGCTGAGGGCGTCTTTCGTACTCTGTGCCGGGAGGCTTCCGACCAGGTGGACCGACCGAGAATTCATCGGGGAAGTATGTTGCCGCATTGCCGCGTCGGCAAACCGCAGCCCGACTCGTCAACCAATTCCCAGCAGCCGTTCCAGCAAGGTGGTGCGAAAGCTGGGTCGAAACGCCGGGATGTGCCCGGAGCCTGCCATCGCCCACAGCTCCACCGAGAAGTGGTCGACACAGTCCCGCCACGCCGTGATCGAGGTTTCTTCACCGTCCGCCAGCAGATCGAAGTCGTACTGCCCCTCTTCGGTGGCAGCTTCACTGCAACCGGCGATCTCCCGCCAGCGCGCCACGGTGTCCTCGGCCCCCAGGATGCGGCCACCGAGAAACACGCCGCCCTCGTACGGAACCGTGGCGTCGTCTGTCCCCTGAATCATGATCACGGGAACCGGTTCGTCGCACCCTGCGCCGAGACCGAAGATCCCGCCGGCGATGGCAGCAATTCCTGCCACCCGGGCCGGGATGTCACAGGCAAGCTTGTGCGCCATATAACCGCCGTTTGAGTGCCCGACCACGTAGACCTGTGCCGGATCAACGTTGAAGCCAGCTATGGCCTCAACGATGAGGCCTTCCAGGTAGGCCACGTCGTCGACCGGGCGGGTGGAGCCGGTCACGTTCCAGAACCGATTGCCGGTTGGATCTTTGGTTCCGTCAGGAGTCAGGGTGAGATACCCCAACTCGTCACCGCGGGCGCTGAGCCCCAGGTAGACGTCCTGTAGTTCGCCGCCGGCTCCGTAGCCATGCAACAGAAGAACCAGCGGCCAGGCCGGATCGGAGGCTTCCCACTCCGGCGGTATGACCAGGCGGGCCGGGCGCTCCCCTCCCAACCACTCGACTCTCGCCTCCCGTGGCTCCAGCGCCGTTGTCGACGTGGTGGTAGGCGAACCGGTCGAGTCGGGAGAGGAGTCGGGGCCGGTTGTCTCGATTCCTTCCCCACCGCTGCAAGCCGCCGACAACAGCACCAGAGCCGCCAGAATCGGCTTCACTCCTCCAGCCACGTCCGGAAAAAATCCACTGCCTGGCGACGGAGGCGGCCGGCCTGGACATCGAGGTCACCGGCAAACGCAACCGGATCCAGGCCTGCTTCTTCCAGTTCCTCAGGACCTGCCATCGCCACCCAACCGCGGAACATCCCGGGGGTCACCTCGGGGTGGAATTGGACTCCGAGAGCCGATCCATACCGGAAGGCGTGGGGATAGTCGTCGGTGTGGGCCAGCAACTCGGCCTCGGGCGGCAGATCGAACGTATCGTGATGCCATGAGACCACCGGCCCGTCGATGGCCGATAGGACGGGGTCAATCCGGCCTGCCTCGGTTCGCTGGATTGTCAGCATCCCCGCCTCGGTGTCCTTGGCCCGAAACGCCCGGCCGCCGATGACGTCGGCGACCAACTGCGCCCCCAGGCACACACCCAGCACCGATGTTCCAGTCTCGAGCTGCAGCTTGATGAAGTCTTTCTCCGCCATCAGCCACGGGTAGGCGTCCACCTCGTAGGCACCCATGTGGCCGCCGAGCAGGATGACCTTGTCCCACTCCCCCGGCGGCATCGGATCGCCCCGGCTGGGATCGATCACCCGGTAATTGGCATCAACCGCAGTCAGGGCGTCCTCGAGCCAGCCCCGGGTTATCTCCTTGCCATGGGAGACAACCAGCACCCTCATCGATAATCCTCGATCGGCGGACAGGCACACATGATGTTGCGGTCGCCATACTTGTGGTCGATTCGACCCACCGGCGGCCAGTACTTGCTCTCGCGCAGGGTGGCGACCGGATAGGCCGCTTGCTCCCTCGTATATGGCCGGGACCAGTCGGCGGCGGCCAGCTGATAGGCGGTGTGAGGGGCGTGACGCAGAGGGCTGTCCTCAACGGCGATCGTCCCGGCCGCGATCTCATTTATCTCGGCCCGGATCGTCAGCATGGCATCACAGAAGCGATCCAGCTCTGCCAATGATTCCGATTCGGTTGGTTCGATCATCAGAGTGCCGGCCACCGGAAAGGACATCGTCGGGGCGTGGAAGCCGTAATCCATCAAACGCTTGGCTACATCGTCTGCGGTCACGTGGGTGTCCTTCGTGATGGGCCGCAGGTCCAGGATGCACTCGTGCGCCACCAGGTCGCCCGCTCCTGTGTAGAGAATCGGGTAATCCGGGGCCAGCCGATGGGCAACGTAATTGGCGTTCAGGATCGCCACCTCGGTGGCGGCCCGCAGGCCCTCGGCGCTCATCAGCGCAATGAACATCCAGGAGATGGGCAAGACCCCCGGTGAGCCCCACGGAGCAGCCGACACTGCTCCGGCCCCGGTGGCCGGACCGGCTTCGGGCGCCAGCGGGTGATTGGGGATGAAGGGAGCCAGATGGCTCTTCACTCCAATCGGGCCGACCCCGGGACCCCCTCCCCCGTGCGGGATGCAGAAAGTCTTGTGGAGGTTGAGATGGGAGACGTCGGCTCCGAAATCGCCCGGCTTGGCAACACCCACCATCGCGTTGAGATTGGCACCGTCCAGATAGACCTGCCCACCGTGCTCGTGCACGATCCGGCACACGTCGGTGATCTCCGCCTCAAACACGCCGTGGGTTGAGGGGTAGGTGACCATGAGTGCAGCCAGTGAGTTGTGGTGCTCAGCAGCCTTGGCTGCCAGATCTTCCACATCGATGTTGCCGTTCTCGGCGGTGGCGACCACGACTACCCGGAGGCCTGCCATCGCGGCACTGGCCGGGTTGGTCCCGTGGGCAGAGGCGGGGATGAGACAGACGTCACGGTTCTCCTCGCCCCGGCTGGCGTGGTAGGCGCGAATGGCCAGCAGGCCCGCATACTCCCCCTGGGATCCGGCGTTTGGCTGCAGCGAAACTGCGTCATATCCCGTGATCTCTACCAGCCACGATTCCAGGTCCGAGAACAGTTCCAGATAGCCGGCTGCCTGGCTGAGGGGAGCAAACGGGTGCAGTCTCCCGAACTCGGGCCAGGTCACCGGCATCATCTCGGCGGTGGCATTGAGCTTCATGGTGCAAGAGCCGAGAGGGATCATTGAGCGATCCAGAGCCACGTCCTTGTCGGCCAGACGACGCAGGTAGCGAAGCATCTCGGTTTCGCTGTGATACCGGTGGAACACCGGATGGGTTAGAAACTCGCTGGTTCGCTGCAATTGGGTGGGAATCGTCGACTCGATGCTTGCATCCAGCCCCTTCACCGAGGCTTCGACTCCGAACGCCCGCCAGAGAGCCTCAACGTTGTTTGCCGTCGTGGTCTCGTCCACCGCGATCGCCACCGTGCCGGAGTCAACGCGACGGAGGTTGATTCCCTCGTCCAGGGCGGCCGCCACTACTTCGTCGGCCCGGCCCGGCACCGACACGGTCAGCGTGTCGAAGTAGGCAGCCGTCGCAACCACCGTCTCCCCCGATTCCAATCCGGTGGCGAGTATCCCGGCCAGACGGTGGACCCGTTCCGCGATCGTCGTGAGGCCGTCCGGCCCGTGGTAGGAGGCATACAGGCCCGCCATAACCGCCAGCAGGACCTGGGCGGTGCAGATGTTCGAGGTCGCCTTCTGGCGGCGAATGTGTTGCTCCCGGGTCTGTAGAGCCAACCGGTAAGCGGTGTGACCGTCTTCGTCGACGGTGACCCCGACCAGGCGGCCCGGCAGGGCTCTGGTGAATTCATCCCGCGTGGCCATGAATCCGGCGTGGGGGCCGCCAAAGCCGAGAGGGACCCCGAATCGCTGGCTGGAGCCGATGACGACATCGGCCCCCCACTCCCCTGGCGGGGTGAGGATGGTGAGCGCCAGCAGGTCCGAGGCCACCGAAACCAGGGCGCCTGCAGCCTTGAGAGCCGCAGTGACCTCCGCCAGGTCCCGCACCATCCCACTCGAACCGGGATAGTGCAGGAGGGCGCCGAAGACCGGCTGACCGGCGGCGTCCTCCGCCGGGCCCACCCGCAACTCGATCCCGAGCGGCTCGGCTCTGGTTTCCAGAACGGCCAACGTCTGGGGATGGCAGTCCTCGTCGACATAGAAAATATCGGAGTCCGACCCGGTGACCCGGTGACACATAGCCATCGCCTCGGCGGCGGCGGTGCCTTCATCGAGCAGCGAAGCATTGGCGATGTCCATCCCGGTGAGATCGCTCACCATGGTCTGGAAGTTGAGGAGGGCTTCCAGTCGGCCCTGGGAGATTTCAGGCTGATAGGGGGTGTAGGCCGTATACCAGGCCGGGTTCTCGAGCACGTTCCGCTGAATAACGGGTGGCGTGATGGTGTCGTAGTAGCCCATGCCGATCATCGACGTGACGACCTCATTCCGTTCGGCGATCTCACGCAGCCGGGCCAGCGCCTCGATCTCGGTCAGTTCGGCCGGCAGGTCGAGCGGTCCGTCCCAGCGGATCGTCTTGGGCACCGCTTTGTCGAGCAGATCTGCCAGCGAGTCGATGCCAAGCTCATCCAGCATGGCGCGCTGCTGATCAGGCCCTGGCCCCAGGTGTCGCCTGACGAAATCTGCCCGCTGTTCGAGATCATTCAGGGAACGGCGCATGTCTTCCTCTCCTTGGACGCGTGTCGGCTCGTCGACCGCTCCCCCTCTGTCGTCCAACCTGAGAGAATCACCGGCCGAAACCGGCTTACACCTTCGGTGAGGCCTGACGGCCTGCTTTCCAGATATGCCTGGCCCGCGCGGTCCTGGTGCCTGAGAGGTTCCGGGGGATTGCTCCTTCGGCGCCCGGTGACCCGGGTCTCTCCCGCATGGGGTAATCAGCCAGCACGGTCGGCGGTCCGACAGTGCCGTGGCAATCGTAGTCCAAACGCGTAGCCTGTCACCGAATGGTTGATTGGAATTTCGAACTGAACGTCAGTAACGACGCAGCAGCCCTGGTGCGGCGCAAGGGCGGCACCGTCGCGCTGGACTTCATCCCGCCCATCAGTTGAGGGGGGAACCCCGAGGTGTCGGTCGACACCCACCTGAAAGGCAAACGGATCACCAACCGTTACCGGCGGTATTCAGAGAGCGGCGCCCAGGTCCTGGTTGCCCACTCGTTGATGGGCTGGGCCTACGGAGTTCAACTGGAGACCCGCCGCGGTCTCTTCGGCAAACGGATCAGGGCAAAAGTCGATCACAAACATCGGCCGACCTGAACACACTGAGAGACATCAGTTGATGCCAACAACAAGTGATCGACGGGCGTTGGGGCTGGGGCCCCGACGCCACCGCGATGAGCCGTAGGCGAAGAGCCAGAAACAGGTCGATCACAAACATCGGCCGACCTGAACACACTGAGAGACATCAGTTGATGCCAACAACAAGTGATCGACGGGCGTTGGGGCTGGGAGCTGTCAGCTGCTTTACGGCTCGATGAAGATGCACTCGCCGGGGCATTCCTCGGCGGATTCGATCACGGTGTCTTCCATGCCATCCGGCACGCGGGCAAGGCCACTGGCGCCATCGGGTCCGTGCCCCTCGCCCTCTGCTCCATCGAAAACGGTTGTGGTTCCGAAGTTCTTCGATTCTTCCTTGACTATCCAGAGGCCGTCGTCGCGACCTTGGAAGACGTCGGGAGCAATCTCCTCGCAGAGGCCATCACCGGTGCAGAGATCCTGATCGATCCATACCTTCATCAATAATTCCTTTCCGAGCCGACATCTTAGGCAATCGGCATCGGCAATCCCGAAGGTTTCCTGCCGGCTGAGCTCAGTCGGCGAGAGCCAGGCGTATGCGGCGGAACCCCTTGCCCTTGGATTCCACCTTGACTATCTGAACGCTTCCCACTTCGTCGGTCCTGTGCACGTGGGTGCCACCATCGGCTTGCCTATCGAGCCCGACGATGTCGATCACCCTCACCTGGCGCAGACCGGCCGGCAGCAGGCTCACCTTGGTACGGATGAGGCTCGCGTCGGCGTCTGCCTCCTCGCGTGGAAGGAAGGCGACCTGTACTTCCAGCGCCGCCGCCAGATGCGCATTGAGCTCCTCCTCCATCGGGAACTTGTGGGCGGCATCCCAGTCCGGAAGGTCGAAATCCAACCGGCCTTCGCCCGGGGTCATGTTGCCCCCGGTGACCGGACTCTGAAATCGCCCCCACACCACTCCGCAAAGGGCGTGCATGGCGGTGTGGGTCCGCATCAGCAGGTAGCGGTGATCCCAGTCGATTTCTCCCCGCACCAGAGTACCGGCGGCCGGCAATCCGTCCTCCAGCCAGTGCCACACACCGCTGGAGTCGGCGGTGACACGTACCACGTTGAGACGATCGTCCCCCGCCCAGAGAGCACCCAGGTCGTGCGGTTGGCCGCCACCCCCCGGATAGAAAACAGTGCGATCGAGCAGTACCCGGCCATCCTCCCGATCGACTTCCCGAATGGCGGCGTCCATCTCCCTCGCATAGGCGTCAATGCTGTAGATCTTCTCGGACATGCCGCCACAGTAGTGGTGGGCAAACGGGAGCAATGCAGAAGAGTAGGTTGTCCGTGTGGAGGTGCGCACCGCTCATCGCCGGGATCTCGCCGAGATCGGACGCCTCGCTCACGAGGTGTGGTGGGAGGCGTACGCGGGCCTGGTGACCACCGAGACCATCAACCGTGCTCTCGACGCCAACTACAGCCCTGCGGTATTGGCAGAGCGTTTGCTCAAGCACTACTGCTTCATGGCCGTCCGAGAAAGCGAAACGGTGGGTTTCGCCGAGGGTGTCCCGTCCGATGACAGGATCGTCCTCGAGACTCTCTATTGCCGTGAGGGCGGCGACCTGGATGTTGGCAAGCACCTCATCGACCGCATGCACGACCTGGCCCCCGACCTCCCTATGTGTTCGGATGTCATCCTCGGACATCTGGCGGCCGAATCCTTCTTCGAGTCGATGGGTTTCGCTCCGGGCGAAGTGATCGAAGAGCAACTCGAAGGCGAAGACGTCGTGCGCCGGCGCTGGTGGCTGCCGGTTGGATCGCCTCAGTAGCCTGAGTTCATGTCCGGCTTCGTCGAGTACCCGAAGGCTCTACTCCACGATCATCTCGACGGCGGCCTGCGAGTCGACACGGTTATCGACCTGGCCGAAGCAGCGGGACATGACTTGCCGGCGACCGACTCCAAGGGATTGGCTGCCTGGTTTCATCAGGGCCGCTCAGGATCGCTGGAGGCCTACCTCACAGCCTTCGCTCACACCACCGCCGTAATGCAAACAGGGCCCGCTCTCGAGCGGGTGGCTTACGAGGCCGTGACCGACCTGGCCGCCGATGGCGTCCGCTACGCCGAGTTGCGCTTCGCCCCCAGTCTCCATACGGCCGGCGGGCTCGAGCCCACCGAGGTAGTGGCGGCAGTAGCGGCCGGCGTTCAGGCCGGCGAGACGGAAAGCGGCTGCATTGCCCGTCTGATCATCGACGCCATGCGCCCCATGTCCGACTCCGACGACGTCGCCAAGCTGGCAGTGGCCAGCCGACACCTGGGCGTTGTGGGCTTCGACCTGGCCGGTCCGGAGGCGGGATACCCAAACGCCGGCTTTCGGGCCGCTTGCCAGCATGCGGTGGCTGCCAACCTGGCGGTCACGGTCCATGCCGGCGAAGGGGACGGAACCGGCCAGATTTCCCAGGCCTTGCATGCCTGCGGCGCTCAGCGAATCGGGCACGGGGTCCGCATCATCGAAGACACCACCGTTTCCAACGGCGAAATCGTCGCTCTGGGTCCGCTGGCCGCCCACGTACGGGACATGCGGGTAACATTGGAGGTCAGCGTTACCTCCAATCTCCACACCGCCATCTACCCAACCGCGGCCTCCCATCCGATCGGTCTGCTCCACCGTGCCGGATTCGCCGTCACTGTCAACACCGACAACCGACTGATGTCGGAAATCTCACTCTCGGACGAATTCGCGCTGCTGGCCGACCACCACGGGTTCGGCGTTGAGGACTTCCACTCGGTTACCGCTCAGGCGCTGCGGGCCGGCTTCGGCGAATGGCCGCTCCGGCACCGGCTACTGGAAGAGGTCGACGACGCCTATCGAGGGCTGGGAAGCAGCCTCTGACCCGTCCGATCAGCCGAGCTTGGAGTCCAACCAGTCAGCGATGTCGGTCACCACTTCGGGGCCCTCCGGCTCGTTGTGGAGCTCGTGGCGGAGGTTTGGGTACAGCTTGCGCTCGACCGCGGGCAATTCTCCCAGGCCGTGTGAGGAATGGGCAGGAATGATCTCATCGCTTCCCCCCGCCACCACAAAGGTCGGGATCCGCAGCGAATCCATTCGCTCACCTACCCGCTGCTGAGCAGTTAGCGCCTCGGCGCCAAAGCGGGCCGTGGCCTTCGTCTCTACCAGCGGGTCTCCAAAGTAAGCATCGCCGACGGCCGGATCACGCGATAGCTGATGGCCTTCCAGGTCGAGGGGTAGCGATGCTTTTGGCATGACTTTGGACAGGATCGGAGCGAGAACTTGCTTCCACCTGGCGATTGTGGCCTCAATGGCCGGAGCCGACAGCACCAGCAACTCGGGAAGCACCTCCGACCTGGTCAGGCAGTAGTCCAGTGAGACGAGGCCCCCGATCGAGTGTCCGTAAATGACGGTCGGGGCCTTGATCTCGAATGCCAGCGCAGAGAGCCGATCTTCTACGTCATCGAGGTAATCATCCCAGCTATCGACGTGAATGCGATCACCACCGGACTCGCCGTGGCCCCGCTGGTCAAAGGCGTGCACCGCGAAACCGCGCCCGATGAGCTGCTCGGCCACATGCTGGTAGCGGCCTGAGTGCTCGGCCAGACCGTGCACGATCAGGATCCCTGCCTTGGGCGGGCCCGACGGCAACCACTCTCTGGTGGCGAGCTCGACCCCGGTCCTTGATGTCTCCCGTTTGATGTCGCTCATATGACTCCTTGATGCCCGGCGTACCAGGCCGCCCCCACCACGCCGGCACGGTTTTCGAGATCCGCGGCAATGATACGCACGGAGGTTTTCAGAAACGGAAAGAAGCTCTTGGCTCGCCGACTGACGCCGCCTCCGATAATGAAAGCGTCAGGGCTGAACAAGAACTCGAGGTGCTGAAGATATTCACTGACACGGACCGCCCAGTCCTTCCAGGACAGGCCCTCCTCCTCACGGGCCCTGGCGCTCGCCCAGTGCTCGGCGTCGTCGCCCCGTAGCTGAAGATGCCCCAACTCGGTGTTGGGCAGCAGCTCGCCCTCGACGAAGACCGCGCTGCCTATACCGGTGCCGAACGTGAGCAGGATCACCACGCCGTCGGCGTACTCGCTGGCGCTGCCATAGTGGAGCTCGGCCAGTCCGGCCGCGTCGGCATCGTTGAGGACCCACACCGGACGTTCCAACGCAGCGGAGAAGCGGGCGACGGCGTCCTCCCCCATCCAAGACTTGTCGATGTTGGCGGCTGAGTGAACGATGCCATGCCGGACGATGGAAGGGATCGCCACGCCTACCCCCCTATCCCAGTCGAAGTGGTCTGTGAGCCGGCGGGTGACGGTAGCGACTGCCTTGGGTGTGGCCGGCTGTGGCGTGGCGATCCGGTGTCGCTCGGTGATCAACTCGCCCTTGCTCAAGTCGACGATGCCACCCTTGATGCCTGAGCCCCCCACATCAATTCCGAGTACACGCTTGGAGGCTTTCTTCTTGGCCATCAGTCCTTTTTGATGAATGGGGCCGACGTCAACGAGACCTTCTCCCACTCGCCGCGGATTTCGATCTCCAGCGGCGGGTCCGGCTCACCCTCGGCCTGGGAGTACCGGTGAAACACGGGTGACGGCGACAGGTAGCCGAGGCCTATTCCCTTGCCGAGGATGGGGCTGAAGTTGCCACTGGTGACCGTTCCGACGCTCCCGCCGGCCCGCAGCCGGTACCCGGTGCGGGGGATCCGACGACTCTGCATGACGAAGGCCACCTGGCTCTTTTCCACCCCCTGCCGGAACTGGCGCCTGAGCGCCTTCTTGCCGACGAATTCGTGGTCCCAATCAACCACCCAGGCCAGGTCGGCCTCCAGCGGCGAGGTCTCTTCGTCCAGATCCTGACCCCACAGTGGGTACCCCATCTCCAGGCGGAGCAAGTCGCGCGAGCCGAGACCGGCCGGAGTGCCTCCGGCCTCAAGCAACGCCCTCATCAGACCTTCGGCTTGGCCGTTTGGCACCATCAGCTCTCCGCCCGGCTCACCGGTATACCCCGTTCCCGCAGCCGGGAAGGACACACCGGCGTGGTCAACGGTCCCCATCCGAAAGCGGCGGGGCCGCCAGCCGGTCACTTCCTCGAGAAGCTCAGGAGCGGCCGGGCCTTGCACAGCCAGCAGCGCGGTTTCTTCGCGGTTGGGGGTGATCGACACAGACCCGGGGGCGGCCTCGCGAAGGACGTCGGCCACATCGTCGATGTTGACACCGTTCGGCATCACGATCAGATCGTCGTCGCCGATCCACCAGATGATGATGTCGTCCACCACCCCGGCCCTGCGATTCAGCAACATCGTGTACTGAGCCCGGCCCGGCTCGATGGAGGTGATGTCGTTACAGAAGAGACGGCCGATCAGGTCGGTGGCCCCGGAGCCGGTGACTCTGACCCGCCCCAGGTGGGAAACATCGAAGACACCGACCGCCTGGCGTACCGCCTGGTGCTCGGCCAGCACGCCTTCGTATTGGACGGGCATAGACCAACCGCCGAAGTCGACGAACCTGGCGCCCAGTTCCCGGTGGAGTGAGTCGAGCGGTGAAACCGGCATAAGAGCGGTCAGCCTACCCCGCGCCGCTCCCCGAGATCTTTTACCTGGGGCGGACCCGGCAGTCGACTGGGGGCGGGCAGATCACCGCTGGCCTCTTCCAGCCCGTACTTGAGCAGCAGGTGCAAATAGTCCCGTTGGTAGAAGACTTTGCATCGGATCTCCGGGTGGACTTCGCGCAGCTTGCGAACCTTGCGGTTCTTCTTGGTGACCAGACGCTGGTTCATCGTGGTGATCTCGATGTACATGTCCTCTTCGGGAAGATAGAAGTCCGGTGTGAAGTACTTCACGGGCTCTCCGGCCTCATCAAACTCGACGGGAAAGGAGGTCGGCTCGTAGTCCCATCCGATTCCGTAGAAATCGAGCAGCCGCGCTAACTGACGTTCACTGTGGTGGGCGAAATCTTCTCTTTCGGAGGGAGGTACGGCTTCCGAATCTCGGTTCGTGCTCAGGTGGCCTCCGCAGTCCTGACCGGCGGGGTGCCCGCCTCTGCTTCCTCTTCTAACTCGGGGAAGAGTTCGTGAAGCTGGCCTTCCAGCTCGTCCTGGACGGGTCCGACGGCGATGCCGAAGACACCCTGGCCGCGACGAAAGACGTCGACGACTTCGGAGGGATTGTGGGCGGCGTAGATCGTGTTGCCGTCCGAGAGCAGCGTCACGTCGGCCAGGGGGCTCTCGGTCTGCATCTGCTGGGCAAGGATGTCAATGGCCTGGCGGATCTTCTTCAGGCTCATACCGGCATCGAGGAGTCGCTTGACGACCTTCAGCTGAACGATGT
>Ga0255047_10001716_pt1 | contig 15373 bp, 29 predicted proteins | sample JV7_2_1_MG_FD_183640 | JGI IMG/M metagenome (GOLD analysis project Ga0255047, IMG submission 183640) | Seawater microbial communities from Jervis Inlet, British Columbia, Canada - JV7_2_1 | ecosystem: Environmental > Aquatic > Marine > Inlet | place: Canada: British Columbia | collected 2016-10-06
CGCATGTTTTGCGGAAACCCTTGCAGGCTCTAGGAGTACCTACGGGTGTTCGACCATCAACTGAACGTTTATAGCTCACCACAACCCACCCCTATACCCTGTCAATTAATATTCATGTGCGATCCCTCCCCCCTATTTTTCAACAGACCCTCCCCCCACATTTTTTGATTGATTAATTATGCAATAGGTCATAGCCTCCCCTCACGTGTACATCTATCGACCTATGACATACTAACTACTAATCACATCATCATGCCCATACATCACACCTCACCCTTATTGATCGACCATACCACCACATAATTCAACTACTACAAACGTATATGCCCGCCCCTATTGACTATAAAGTCTAATTACTACATTTTTAGAATTTTGTAGTAATGCTGTAGTAAGCTATACCCCCCATAAAATAAGGGCTTCACGGCTAATTACTACATTACTACATATAAAAACATTTATATATATATATATAGGGGTGTTGGTAAATATTATTTATTAAATACTATCTACATACCTTTTTCTATGTATGTATAAATGTTCGTAGTTTCTGTAGTTTTGTAGTAATTGAGCGTATCAGTACGTTTCAGGCGATCCATTTTGTAGTAGCATTGTAGTAATACTACAAAAAACAGTGTTTATTTGTAGTTATTGGATATTTACAATAAAAACGTTGTTAATGATATTTAATAGATTTTAATTAAAATAAGTATAAATATATAGTGTTTAATAGATTTAGTTTACTTATATTTGATCTATAGAAACAATTTAACACACATTATTATGAACAACTTCAGCAAAGAATTACAAGAAGAAATTAACAACTTTGATTTTGAATCAATTTTTTCAACTGAAAATCTAGCACAAATTAACGCTGAAATTGCTAAAGAAAGAGAAGAAAAAAGAATTGAAGATTCAAGATATCAAAAATGTGGAAAATGTAATGGTAAAGGAAAAATTGATCATTATCACTATGTTTCAGGTGGTGTTTGTTTCAAATGTGATGGTGCTGGAAAAATTTATAAATAATCAATCAAATGGAAAATCTAAACAAAGCAATCAAATCTGGATTCATTACTTTATCATATCACAAGAACGCCCCAATGTGCGACATTGCAAACGTGATCAAATCAACTGATAAAGCTGTTCAGATAAGCCTTGAACACATCAACAAAAATGTATGGATCCCCAAAAGTGCTTTTGAATTCAATGAATATTTTTTCAGCATTAAACCGTGGTTTAAAAGAAAATTATCAAATCCTGAAAACAAACATGTATGTATTGCATTAGGCGTTCTGGCCTAATGCAATATATCAAATAAATAATATTTAATTATTTTAATAATAAATTAGGTTTAATTGAAATAGTTTATGTATATTTACATAAACAAACAAACACACATTATTATGAAAGCAACTTTGGAAAATATCAAAATCGGTGGGAACGTTAAAATGGGAAATATTGTAATGTTAATTACTAATGAAACAAAAACATGTTTCAAAGGTTTTCAAGTTTATAAAGGAATTGCACGTGAAATTTCAATAAACAAAAAAAACTTTTCAAATCCTCACTACATGAATTCATATGAATTAGTTTAATAAATCAAACGGGGTGAAATTCCCCATTCACACATCAATCAATAACAACACCATGAAATTAAAAGACAAAATATCAGAGAAAGCTGGAGTACTATACGCTGCAATGTATCCAATAGTAGGAAATCACGAAGGAACGGTGAAAGCCTTATTGATTGGATTGAACAGTGAGCGAGATACGATAATTCGCATCAAGGCCAAACCAACGGTTGATAAGAATTCCAAACTAACAATAGCAACAGAGATTGATAAAATAGATCAACTAATTAGTAAAATAAATAATATTTAAATAACACACTATGCAGAGCAAACAATTAGATAAAGAAACTCTAACAGAGTTAATTGAATCAATGTCACCAGGAGAAACGACATTTATTAATGAACCGTTAGAACCAATAAAACACCTTTTTCATGATGTTGATGTGACTATCAACATGGTTGGAGTCAATTTCAAGATAACCAAACCAAAGGTTAAGCGTCAATCAAAAATGGGTGACATTGTGAATATTTTGAAATCATACAAAACTGGAAAACAATTTGTTGATTTTGATTTGGCGTATGTTCGTCAAATCGTATCAAAGTACAATGGAAGAAACGGTGATAAATTCAAGGTTATGCAACTGGATGGTTTGGTTCATGTGTACAAAGAAATTGAGGACTGCGAATTCATCCATGAATATCAATATTTAGGATTAAAGGATGATTTTGATATACGTTTGGATAAAATGAAAGGTAAGATTAAGCCGTCATCATTTTTTGATCCTGAAGTTGGTAAAAGCCAAGTATTGGAAAGTGAATTCCCTAATACGGAACCTATGAAAACAGTCACAGAAGAACGATTGAAAACCGAATCAACTGATTCAAACATTATTGAAGAAGATGAAGAGATGATATAGTAATAACCTATTGATAATAAAAAATCCTAAATTAATAGTTTGGGATTTTTTTTGTTCTAAACTTCAGGATCTGGTTTTAATATTTTCCAGTTTCTATTCCTTATTTCTTGAATTTCCTGTTCCTCCTGGTGTTGTTTTTCTTGTTCATGTGAAAACAATGAGCAAATGAATATGATGTATACTATTACTATTGAAATCGCGGCTATAGCTTTAATAATTGTTTTCATTGTCAATTTATTTTACCCATAAAACCCCGCCTGACTAATCAAGCGGGGATAATAAATTATGTCTATTACTATTCGGGAATACCCGTTAACACATTCCAAACAGCTTGGAGAACCCAGCCGCAAGGAACCCAATGAAGCTGAGGTGTTGGGCTGCCGTGTATTTCCCAATTACCACAACATTTCCATTCTCCAGATATTCCATTTCCCAAGTCGGATTACAAGTATCATATTTACCTGGTTTCATAATAAGTTATAAATTCTCCGCCCAACTTGGAAGTTCCAAAGGTGTTATTTTGTCCTCGTATCCCGTCCAAATTCCCGTTTTTTTGCATTCATTATATGTTTTCAAATCTTCAATGTATGTTCTACGTCCTAAATCCATTGCGTCATTATCCGCAAAAGTCACGTTAACCAAATATGGCGGCTCCTTCTCAACTGCAATGAATATGAATGCATCCGAATTGATACCATTGTGAATTCCTCCATCAGTATAAAATGGGGCCTGAACATGATATCTATAATTGAATGCAGAACGACCAAATCCCGATGGACTTGCATCATCAGCTGATTTTAAATCAACCATACAATTTTGATCTGAAGCATACCAATCAGGCTTCATTTTACATTTAACACCCGTTTCTGGATCAATCCATTTAAAAACACGTTCAGCGAATCCATTATTAAAAAACTGTTTTGCAACTGGATGTTTCATAACAGATTCTTGCATTCTTTGAACCATGTTGTATGTTTCCATTGAAATTAATTGTTTTCCAGGATTCATTGCGATCAATTGCCGTTTCTTCTGTTGTGATCCTGTCCCCTCAAATGGAAGGTGTGGAACAAATTCATCTTTAAACAAATGAGGTTCCAGAATTGAAGTATGAAATGCGCTACCTTCAATGAAAGCCTTTGAACGCTCTTTAATTGGTGCGTTGGGGTTAAGATACCTTTCATAGTATTTCGCGGGTGCTTTATGTATTAAATCAAGCCCTGATTTACTTATATGCGTTGTATCCGCATGATATATTTCATTTTCACTTAATTTCATAAAAACAACCACTTTAATATTTCATGCAAAGCATAGAAACAAATCATTGAACTCATTGAAATTGCAATATTCAATAACGCTTGAGGTTTTTCAATATTTTCCTTGATATTGTGCATCGCTATTAAAAGCGCAACAACTACCAATGTTATAAAGGCAAATAATAAATTCATATTTATAAATGTTTTATGCAAATATACATGATTGTTTTAATTAATTGTGTATTATTGCATAAAAATAATAATAATGAATTCTGAAAAACAAAAACCCACCGCATACGAAAGTATTAAATCACGTTGTGATGAAGCTGGTATAAAAATCAGTGCGGTATGCCGCAAAGCTGGTGTTGATCGTTCTGTTCTTGAACGATGGAAACCTAGTGATCCAAAATCAATTCAAAATCTAAACGCATTTAACGATGCTATTGATGAACTAATCAAAGAGAAAGAAAATGTTTAAATTAAAGGGAATAGTCAAAGTCGTTAATGATACGGTTCAAGTAACTGAAAAATTCGCCAAAAGAGAGTTTGTAGTAACTGACGCATCAAGTATGTACCCTCAGGATATTATGTTTCAATCCGTTCAGGATAAATGTGCAATACTCGATGGTGTTAATCAAGGTGATGAATTAGAGGTTTCTTTCAACTTGCGTGGGCGTGAATGGACTTCACCAAATGGTGAGATTAAGTACTTCAATACATTGGATGCGTGGAGAATCGAAAGAATGGCACAAGCTGCACCATTAACATCAAACCAACCATTAACATCAAACCAACCATTACCACCAACAGCAACAAATGAAAATGCTGATGATGATTTACCGTTTTAATATATGCAAACAATCACACTAAGAGATTACCAAGTTGATGGTGTTAATGGTGTGCGTAATTCATATAGAAGTGGATTCAATGCACCGTTGTTTGTACTTCCAACAGGTGGTGGGAAGACGGTTGTTTTTTGCCATATAGCCGAACAAACAGCCAAAAGAAACAAAAACGTTCTGATACTTGTTCACCGTGTTGAATTATTACGTCAAACATCCAAGGCACTCACAAAATCAGGTGTTGTTCATGGTTTAATAAATCCAAAATATACGCCAAATTTAACTGCATCAGTTCAGGTTGCATCAGTTCAAACGCTTGTTAGGCGTTTAGACCGTATTAAAATACCTGATGTGATTGTTGTGGATGAAGCACATCATGCAACAGCTGGTTCATGGAAAAAAGTTATTGAAGCATTTCCAAATGCTAAAATATTAGGTGTAACTGCTACACCATGCCGTGGTGATGGTCGTGGACTAGGTTCAAAATATGGAGGTGTTTTTGATGATATCGTAATTGGTCCACAAATATCTGAACTGATTGAAAAGGGGCATTTGGTTTCACCTGTTGTTTATGCACCACCTCAAAAATTGGATCTTTCAAATATTCGTATTATTCGGGGTGATTACGATGCAAAAGAAACTGAATTAGCTGTTGATAAACCAACAATAACTGGTGATGCAGTCCAACATTATATGAAATTATGTTCCGGTGTTCCAGCTGTTGCATTTTGCGTATCAATTAAACATGCTGAAAATGTTGCTGAAGAATTTCGTGCAAAAGGATTTCGTGCATATGCCGTTTCTGGTGAAATGGATGATGATATTCGAACGCGAATTTTAGACGGCTTAGGAAATGGAACTGTTGATGTTGTAACATCGTGTGATTTGATTTCAGAAGGTACAGATATTCCTGCAATTGGATGTGCTATTTTATTACGTCCAACACAATCAACTGGATTGTATTTGCAACAGGTAGGAAGGGCGTTAAGGAAGTTTGAAGGTAAAAAGCATTCATTAATATTGGATCATGTTGGGAACTGGAGAACACACGGATTACCTGATGATGATCGTGATTGGACATTAGAAGGTAAAAAAAGACGTTCCAAAAAAGCCAATGATGATGAAGAAAATGTTAGAATTCAACAATGCACTGAATGTTTCATGGTTCATGAACCAGGACCTGAATGCCCTTCATGCGGTCACGTTTACCCAATTAAGGAAATAATGCCTGATCAAGTTGAAGGAACATTGGAAATCATAACATCAGCTGATAAAAAGGAACTTAAAAAACAGCGTTCACGTGAGGTTTCACAGGCTAGAACATTGGATGAATTAAAAGCTATAGGTAAGGATCGAGGTTACAAACGTGGATGGGCCACACACATATTCAACTCACGGAATTCAGATTTAATTTGATTTTTTATGCGTTTTTGCATATTAATTCAAAAGTTTGGTTATATTTGTCCACACGCAAACGGGGAAACCCAAAACAAAATTAATTATTATGACAATTCAATCAGATTACAGAGTAGAAGAGTTTAACGGAGGTACTTTATTTGCAGTAATAAGTGATGATAATATTCATAGTAAGTATTATAAAACAAAAAAAGGTGCAGAAAAAATGCTTTTAAAAGTTAGAAAATGTGCAGGGGAAATATAGTACACCCCATAAGTATTAACAACAATACATCATCACCCAACAGCGACTCATTAATAGTGAGGTTCGGTTGGGATTTGGTGGTAAAAACACACACAAATGAAAAGAGTAATTTTAATTTTATCGGTTTTAGCTCTAACCCTTGCATCATGCAACAAAGAAGAACTTTGTACATCTAATTGTGGAACAATTACGGATGACGGGATAACAAATGGTTGTTACTGGTTAGAGGTACAGAACGAATGTACTGGAAACAAAAAGATATTTTGTTTCGATCAAAACGTATGGAGTAATAATTACGTAGGTGATAATTTCTGCGTAACTAATGAACCAACATGGTAATGTAACAGTTAAAACATCTTAACCCTCGCATCCAAAACGGTGCGGGGAATTGGTGGTAAAAACACACACAAATGAAAAGAGTAATTTTAAAACACATTGATGAACCAGTTGAAATTCATGTTATTGGTTCTAGTGCAATTGACCACATGAAAAAAATGTTGGAGAATAATTCAATGTTCTTAGATATCGGACTAGATAACCAACATAATTTCAAAATGTTTGAAAAGGAAACCAATCATTCAGAATATGTTACTGGTACGCCTATTCAATTAGGTGATACAATGGAAGTAGAGATAGCAAAGGGCGTAATGAAGCGTGGAACGATTGTGTTTGACCAAATGGCCTATTGTTTCCGATCATTTGAATCTGGCAACACCAGAACAACAGCATTGTGCAATTTCAACCCAACGGTTAAATTTCATAAAATTCAGTAGTATGTTTATATCTGGATTACAAATAATCGTAAATCAACACTTATCACGCAATCAAGCAATTAGCGGTGACGGTTGTGTTTTCTTGAGTCGATTCGCTGCATCATCATTAATATTTGAAACAAAAGGTGATTATAATGAAGTATTTTCATTTGTAGGCGTAAATGATGAAGCAATTGATGCTTGTATTCATGAAGCAAGAAAAAGATTAGATATTATAATAAACACTTGAAATTATGATGAAGTCAACACCTGAATTCATTGAAGATTTAAAAATATTACTAAATAAACACGATGTTTTTATTGAAGTAGATTTCAGGGATTTAAATCCAGTAGTAATAAGAAGTTTTAACGTTGATGGTACTGATTCATTACCTATTTATATTGACGATTTAGATAAGTTTAGTAAAGTACTAATGAAAAAATAACATGTATACATAATGAAGTGTATTCATAAAACTCAATAACACATGGAAAAGAAATTAACTCCAGTATCTGAAATACTTGCAGATTTAGAAATAATGGTTGAAGAAGCCAAAAAAGGGAATGATGCCAAATCAAAAGTACTATTGATATTCTCTGAAGGTTTTCAAAAACACATTCTTGATTCTAATTTTTTAGAAACTGAACAGAAGGAAATTGAAAGAGCGTGCAAAGCTGGATTATCAGGAACTCCAATTTCATCATCTAGTTATTACAATAAAAGGTTTTTTAATAAAAACGATGTGAAATGTGGAAACTAGTCTATTACGTTAAAGACATCGAAAAGGAAATAGTCATACAAAACGCACCAAAAGGTGTGTGTCAATGGCAGAAAGCACTTCTATCTGAATCAACGCATAAACTAGGAACACTAAAGGTTGAAAAACTAACATGAGAAATTTCAACAGAAACCAAGCCAGAAATGAAACCAGAATATTGTTTTTGGTTGTCATTATTGCACTAATCATTATTTATCAAATATTGAAATGAAGGAAGGAAATATATCAAACATGATAATGTTATCACTATCAAAAATAACACAATCAAAGGTTTTCAGAAATAATACTGGAATGGGTTGGCAGGGTTTATCAAAACAAACACCATCAGGTGATCGATTGATTGTTGATCCTAGACCATTACATGCAGGATTATGCGTTGGTTCATCAGATTTAATTGGCTGGACTCCAGTTGTTGTTACTCCAGATATGGTTGGAAAAACTGTTGGTATTTTCACAGCTGTTGAAGTTAAAAAATCAAATGGAAGGGCATCAAAATCACAGTTAAATTTCATTGATCGCGTAAAAATGGATGGTGGAATTGCAGGAATTGCCACAAACGAAAGTGAAGCGGTTAACATGGTTCAAAATATGATCAACAAAAATGATTGATACACAACAACTACTTGCCAATGTAAACATCGTTGATGTAATTGGAAAACATATTTCATTAAAAAAACAAGGCCCTGAACATGTTGGTGTTTGTCCATTTCATGATGATGAAAAGGCATCATTAAGTGTTAATGAGACAAAACAGATTTTTAAATGCTTTGCGTGTGGTGGTCCAGATGGTAAAGGTGGTGATGCACTCCATTTTATTATGGGATTAGGTAGAACATTTCATGAAGCATGTGATGAACTATCTGGAGGTGATTCAAAGTATGAAACAACAGCCGAAAAAAGAACCCCCAAAGTAATCAAGGAACCAGAATGGAAACATGTTTATCCGGTTGATGATTTACCTTCAGATATTAGACATTCAAAGTTTGGACCACCTTCAAATCATTGGGAATACCTTGATGCAAATGGAAAAATCATTGGTTCGGTTTGTCGTTTTGATTTGGATGATGGATCTAAACAGGTTTTACCGTTTTGCTTCGCTACAAATGGAACGGTATCAAATTGGCGTTGGATGGGATTTAATAAGCCTAGAGCGTTGTATAATCTTGATATGATACATGCGCACCCTAAATCAGCAATAATTGTTGTGGAGGGTGAAAAAACGGCTGATGCAGTCCAAAAGGAATTGGACCCAAACAAAACTATTTGTACAACTTGGATTGGTGGTGCAAATGGAATCGTAAACGCTGATTTTTCAATTCTTAACGGTCGAAAAATAATGTTTTGGCCTGATCATGATACAGAACAAAAGTACGGGCAAAACCACCCGTTGAAAGGCCAAATAAAACCGTGGTTTGAACAACCTGGGAATCAAGCAATGTTGAACATCAATGATTTGATTGAAAAGCATTGTAAAATCAGAAGGTGGATTAATGTTCCTGATGAATTCCCTCATAAATGGGATGCAGCCGATAAAGAATGGAATGAAGGTGAATTACGTCAATTTGTGAAAACAAATATGGTTGATGTTCCAGAAATACCTGAAGTTGAAGAAGAACAACCAGAAGTTGTTGAAAAAACTCCAATTCCACATGATCAAATTGCACCACCAAAATCAGATGAACCGTTCAAAGATCGTTTTTCAACTGATAATCCACATTATAAAATGCTTGGATATGATAAGGATGAAAACGGTGGTTTGGCTTACTACTTCTTTAGCTTCGATGCGAAAACAACAATCAAGTTGAAACCGCCTAGCATGAGCAAGTCTAATTTAATGATGATTGCGCCAATTAATTATTGGGAGGACTTGTTTTCAGGTAATGGAAAAATAAATATTGATGCAGCTCAACAGTATTTGATTAACCATTCACACCGCGTTGGAATGTTCAAAGAGAAATTTATCCGTGGACGTGGTGCGTGGGTTGACCAGGAGAGAATTGTAATTCATACAGGTGATGAATTGATTGTTGATGAAGAACACGTAAAATTACGTGATATCGATTCAAGATACGTTTATGAGATAGGCGAAAAGATGGGATTGGGCGCAAATTCAAGACTTTCAACGGTTCAATCTTCTAAACTCATTGAAAAAATGAATTGGTTGGTTTGGGAGCGTGATATTAATGCCTATTTAATTGCTGGATGGTGTGTTATAGCTCCATTTTGTGGTGTTCTTAATTGGAGGCCGCACGTATGGGTAACAGGTCCAGCGGGATCTGGTAAATCATGGGTAATGGAAAACATGGTCCGTAAATTATTAGGTGAAGCCGCTGTTGTGGTGCAAGGAAAAACAACTGAAGCTGGTGTACGTGGATTACTTCAAAATGATGCACGTGCTGTTCTCTTTGATGAATCTGATGTTGATTCACATAATGACCGCGAAAGAATACAGAATATTTTGGCACTTGCACGTTCATCATCATCACATGATGGTGGTGTAATCGGTAAAGGAACTCAATCTGGAGCATCCAGAACATACATCATGCGTTCATGCTTCGCGTTTTCATCCATTGGTGTGCAATTAAATCAACAATCAGATAGATCCAGATTTACAATGTTGGGGTTGATGTCATTCGAAAAACACAAAACCAAAGAAGATTTTGAAAAATTTGAACGTGGATTCATGGAACTAATCACTGATGATTATGTTCAGGAATTACAAGCCAGAACAATACGATTATTGCCCGTTATATTGAAGAACTCACGAACATTTGCCGATGCAGTTACACATGTCGTTGGTCAAAGGCGTACAGGTGATCAGGTAGGCGCAATGTTAGCTGGTGCATACTCTCTAACATCAACCAAAGAAATTTCATTTGCTGATGCAATCGATTGGGTGAAAACCAAAAATTGGGATGAAGAAAAATCACTTGAATTAACAAAAGATGAATATCAATTGTTTTCCAAAATAATGGGACATCCAATCAAAATTGAATCCCAATACGGAATTATTGAAAGGACCGTTGGAGAAACAATCTTGATTTCATGCAAAGAAACCATTGAATTTAATTTGAGTGCTGAAGCTGCATCAAGTAGATTAAGAAGATTAGGAATAATTGTGAACGACAAAGAAATGTTTTTTTCAAATACAGCTGATGGAATAAAAATCATCATCAAAAATACTTCATGGGCTAATAATCACAACAAGATTTTGGAACGTTTACCGGATGCACGAAAAGTTGAACCACGTGTTTATTATCCTGGTTGCAATTCTCGCGGTGTTTCCTTACCTCTAACAATGATATTGGAGGACAAGGAGGCTTTCGGATCAACACCAATTGCATTTTCACCAACACCAACAGCAAAGAATGATGAAGGTGATGATTTACCATTTTAAAAATAGATGATGAAATACGCTACGACTGTTTTAAGTAAAGAAATTGATTTCATTGATAAATTATATGAAGTATTTCCAGAACAAAAAAAATCAAGGTTTTGGATTGAAAAACGTGCTGAATTAATACAGGCGCAAATTGTGTTGATTCAGTTTACGAAAACAGGTAAAGAAATAACACAAACAAATATATTTGATCAAGGTGCATAAAAAACACTATATTCACATCGATTACTTCGGTTTTCGTGTGTGTTTTACCCGCATATCCCATTGGGAGTGCGGGTTTTTCTTTTTATTATGTAAAAAAACATATTATTTTACTTGCAATTGAAATAATTATGTATATTTGCATAAAACATTAAATAATGAAAACACAGGGAAAAGAAAAGAAAACGGATTTGGTTCTATTCGCTGGAACTGATGAATTAATTTTGAAAGCCAAAAATGAATTGGTTACAAAAACAATTGGATCTGAAGAACAATTGAAAGCAATTGTTGATACCTACGAGAATTTAACAATTGCAGGGATTCAAGACATGGCCAGTTATAAAGTCGTTGAACAAGGTGCGAAGGATATAAAAAAATTACGTGGTTTAATTGATAAGCATCGTAAAGAACTCACAGCACCCGCGCTTAAATGGCAAAAGGATTTGATTGCTGAAGCTGATCGTATTATCAATATAGTTCATCCAATCGAAAAATCATTACTCGAAAAGAAAACCAAAATTGATGATGCTAAAAAAGCAGCGGAACAGGAACTTTTCACGGCACGTTGTGCTGAACTTGCAACAAAAGGTTATCAATTGAATGGTAAGTTTTACATGTGTGGTGCGCTTCAAATCAACAGTGATGATATTTCCAAACTTAATGATGAAGAGTATTCATTTTTCATCAATGAAGGGCAAAAGGAACTTGATAGAAAACAAGCTGAAAAGGATCGTAAAGCAGCTGAATCAAAAGAATTGAACGACCGTTTAACAGCATTAGAAGAACGTGAAGCGAAATTAGCAGCACGTGAAGCTGCATTGGATATAAAGGAAGGTGAAGTTGCAACTCAAACTGAAGCACTTGAAAAGACATATGCAAACCTTGAAACGCCTCCAGAAGAAATCAAGCAGACAGTTAATGATGAAGGTATAGTTTTGGATTCAACTGTTGAAGGGTTGAATTCAACAGATGATCCTGTTAAATTGGAGCCAACAGGAGGTGTTGCATTTGATAACTCTAAGGAGCCAGCAAAAGAACAAACCAAAGCGTTTGATACAACTGAAGCTCATGCAGTACCACCTTCAAAAGCATTCACTAAACCATCACCAGAATATCAAGTTGGATTTAATGATGGTACAACCGTAGGTTTCAATGATATGAAAAATAGAGTTGTACAACTTTTATCTGGAGAAAATAAAATGAAACGTTCAGAAATTGTTAAATTTTGTAAGGAACAAAAATTCAAATAATGTTTATATTCAAATCAAAACACCAAAAAATCGTTGGTGCGTTAAATAAGCGCATCAATGATTTAAAAGTGGATAGAACAGTATTATCATTAAAGATCAAAACTAGAGACCTAAAAATAAAGGATCAAATGGAGGGGTTACAGCATTTAAACCACGATTTGGACCAATGGGAACCACTTTCTGATTTGATTGCTTCATTCCCAACTGATGATGGTCCAATTCCAATTACCATTCCACAAAAAGGAATCAAACTATTGAACAAGGCATTTCCAAAACAATGAAAAAGAAACCCACACGCAAGAGAATAGAAATATCAATATCATGGGAAAACCAAGTTGAATTACGCGAGGTTTTTAACAAAATATTGGGATCTATGCATAAAAAGAAAATGAAAGGAAAAATGTTTATTGGATCTTCAATAACTGAATTTTCTGCAATTGATTTTAATGATACGTGTGAAGACGTAAGAGAGCCAAGAAACATTGATTTTTTGGATGATGGGAGCATAGTATACACCTATAAATCAAGAATGGATGAAATACAAGAGAGTGAAGAAATTGAACCGGATGCATGATTTACGTATAGCAACATCCAAAAACCAATCAATTTTCATTGAATCGATCGGCAAAGTAGTTTCAACCAGATTCATCATGTGTTGGCCATTAAAAACTAAACAACGATGGATGAAAGAAACATCAATTTTTGTTGTTGAAAAATATGAGTCAATTTCAAGGAATAGAATTAAAAACGTGTTAAAAAACATAGAATGGCAGAATTAAAAAAAATATCGGAGTGGTTTGAACAATTGCCTGAAAAAATCAAAATCAGAGCTATTAAAAACACTCCAGAATGGAATAAATTAACAGATCAACCATCACTGAAAAGCGCAATTTCAATTGCATTTGATTGGGGTTCATCACCTGAAGGTTGGGATTATTGGAATCAAGTTTTATTATTTGGAAGTATAAAACCAAATAATTTCATTCTAATTTTAGACATTGAAACAACTCATGCATCACCAAATCATGGTAAAATTGTTGAAATTGGAATTGTTGAATTAGATCTTTCAAATGGTGAAAAACAAATAATTTTTGATGAAATGACTCATGAAGATGGAATAACAGCTTCTGAAGTTCAAAACTGTTGGATCATTGCTAATTCAGATATGACTGTCAAAGATGTTCAAATGTCAACCAATCTTAGAAAATTACGCCCACGAGTTCAAGCAATATTTGATTTCTATCCTGGAGGATGTACAGCATTCAATAATAAATTTGATTTTGGATACACTGAAAGCCGTGGGTTTTCATACCAGAAGAAATTACCATGCCCAATGTTGATTGCTAAACCTATTGTAAAAGCACTTAATAAAAATGGAGGAATTAAAAATCCAAACGTCAATGAAGCATATCAACATTTTTTCCCAAATACCACATACATTGAAAAACATCGTGGTGCTGATGATGCGTTTCATGAAGGTGATATTGTTTATGAATTGTATAAAATGGGAGAATTTAAATTGGATTAATTACACCGTACAGTAATTTAGTATGCACCAACCCCGTTTTAAAATACGGTGAATTGATTATAACGAACAAAGCTAAAAGCCTGTTTCAATGGCTTTTTAGGTTGTGTTATTTGCTTTTATTTTAAGCGTTGGGAAAAATAATTTTAAACTTTCTTTGTATATCTATTGTATATGTAAAAGATATGCTTATATTTGAACTCACAACAACGGAGCAACCCGTAAAAACTGACAAGATGGAAAATTTAAAACAAAGATTATTAGACGGTGAAGAAATTACTTTTTCAAACGAAAGCACATTTTCTCAATTAGAAATCAGTCATGGTAAAACATTGGGTGGATCAATGGAGTTTAAAATTTGGATGAATTGTAAATTTATTCATCTAAGTAAAACATTTAATAGTTTTGAAAAGAAATTAAATGAATTAATAAATAGTCAAGATTTAGAAGAATGTTAGATTTAAAAGCAATTAAGAAAAGGGTCGATGCAACAACAGACGGTGGCTGGACTTTTAAGGAAATGAAAGAACAAGATTTATATTTTGTTGAAATGGATTTAAGACCATACGGGGATTATTTAAGAGAAGTTTTTTCAGATGAAGACTACCCAACTAAAAGAAATGATTTTATTTTTATGGCAAATGCCAAGAGAGATATTTACGACCTATTGCAACATATTGAAAAGCTGACATCATGAAAAAGAAACTAATTGAAATACCAACCGAACTATTTAAGCAAATAGAAGAATCGGCAGCGCAAAACGATAGAAGCGTGAACAAGCAAATTAACCACCTACTTAAAAAAGCGTTGGAGAAAAAATGATTGCATATAACACAAAGCTAAAAGGTCGTTTTAATGCCTTTTAGCAACTGTTATAATAAGTTAAGACAAATAGAAATTTAAACTTCATCGGGATTGAACTACCCGATAATGATAGTTCACAAAACCGTTCGTAACTATGGCATTAGTATTAGTAGGTTGTGAAGAAAGTCAAGCTGTAACAATCGAGTTGCGTAGATTAGGACATGAAGCATATTCGTGTGACTTGTTAGATTGTTCAGGAGGCCATCCAGAATGGCATCTAAAGGGTGATGTGTTTAAATTTATCAATGGTGGTGAATTTTTAACTCTTGATCTGAGTTATGTAAATGTTGAAAAGTGGGATATTGGAATATTCTTTCCAGATTGCACATATTTAACATGCAGTGCTGAATGGGCGTATA
>Ga0255047_10001719_pt1 | contig 15354 bp, 14 predicted proteins | sample JV7_2_1_MG_FD_183640 | JGI IMG/M metagenome (GOLD analysis project Ga0255047, IMG submission 183640) | Seawater microbial communities from Jervis Inlet, British Columbia, Canada - JV7_2_1 | ecosystem: Environmental > Aquatic > Marine > Inlet | place: Canada: British Columbia | collected 2016-10-06
TCGACCTCCAACTCACCCACCCGCGTGGCCTTGCCCGCCTCTGCCGTGAGGGCCTCGTCCCGCTCCGTGGTCCTCGTCGCCAGGTCCGCTGCCAGGTGTGCAACCTGAGCCCTCAGATTGACCGCTGCGGCCCGTTCCTTCTCGACCTCCCCCGTGAGGGCTGTGATGCGCTCGGCGTCCTTAGAACCGCCGTCAGAGGCTGAGCGGGTGGGACGGAGTATCTCCTTGGTCTCGGGGTCGAGGTGCAGCCCCGGGGCCAGCGTCATCCCCCCCGTGAGGTACTCCTTGCCGGTCGACGGGTCGTAGCCGACCCCGATGCTGGGCGCCCGCGGGTTGGTCATCGCGCCAGTGGACGCAGCCCGTGAACACCATGAAGCACGACCAACACCCCACCGCCAGCGCGGCGAGGGCTATCCAGTCGGCAACGCTCTCGTGCTGGTCTCGGGTCACACCACTAGCTCCCCTGGGCGGCGGCCACGGTAGCGATGTGTCGCGCCAGGAAGTCGGAGTCGGTCTCCCCGTCCTTCTTGGTCGTCGTGATGGTGACCGAGATCCCGGTCGAGTTGGTTACGGTGCTGGTTGCTGTAGTCACGGGGGCCTCGTAGTAGTTGACGACCCGTTGCAGGCCATCGGTGACGGTGTCAATCTTCCACCAGACGGCGCTGACGGTGGCCAGCACGGCTAGCAGAAGCAGGGTGGTAGTGTCGGGTTTCCATCGCTTCACTTCCCCTGTTCAAGGGCCTTGAGTCTCGCGCTGTGCTCGTCCCGGTCCCGGACCAGTTGCTTCACCTCCTGCTCGAGGATGGTGAGCTGTCGGGTGTGGGCCATCGTCGTCCCGTTCTGACTCGCGAGTTCGGCCTTGACCTCCTTGAGAGTGGAGTTGGCGGTGTCGAGCCCATGCTGTAGGTCGTTCACCTTGACAGCCGCGCCGACGCATCCCGCCAGAACGACGATGAGGATACCCACGTTCACCGTCGTGGACTTGTCGATTTGGAGGGCCGTCTTTGGCTTGGGGGCGTCCTTGGATGCTGTCGACATGGTCAGGGCAAGAAGTCTATACGCGAGACCTTAGCGAGAATCTGCCGCCAACGGGAGCAACCCCCCATGGCAAGCGGGGAAGAATCATTCGGGAGCGAGCGGAACGATGTCGAACATGGGGGTCTGCAACATCTTGCCGCCGGGCTGATTTCCCACCGTGTCGAACTGGGTGTAGGGCTGGATCCGGCACCCGTGCTTGGCCAGGATGTCGCGGATGGCAAGGGAGCATTCCTCGACGCGGCGCTGTGCGTCCTGGAGAGCGCGCTGCTCGGCGCCAACCTCCGGCGTCTCGGTGAGGTCCGGGGTGTAGTCGGGGTGGTCGAGGGGGAGGGGCTCGGTCATGGCGTCCAGGTCTGCTTGGTCACGTAGGCGCCAGACTCCCGGCGCGCCAATAGCAAATTGTTGCCCGATGGTATCATGCGCCACGTCCCATCCACATCCTTCTCTCCGAAGTAGACCGCGCCCACGTCAAAGACGTCGTTCTGGTCCATGTCAACATCGACGAGGAACCGGTACTTCGGGTCCACCGCGACGCTTGGCGGGATGAGCTGGTAGTTGAGCCTGCTCCGCACCCGGTGTGGGGGCTGGATGAAGAACCACGAAGGGGCCGTGGCTCTACGAGGCAGCGGTGGTGCGGTCCCTGGCGGGATTGGCGTGGGCGCGACCGTCGGGACGGCGGGCCTGACCACCCGGATACCCGGGGCCGTCTGGTACATCCACCGCGGTGCGGTCCGTTGCCGAGGTATCGGTGGCTGGACGGGGGTGACCGGCGTCGGGACCAGGGGCAGGATGGGGCGACGCTGGGGAGTCCGCGGCGCGGGCGCGAACATCCAGGTAGGTGCAACATGCCGTCGAGCTCGCGGCGTGGTTCTCGGGGTGACCGCCGCCGCCGGCACTGACGGCAACACGCGGGGCCTGGTCGGCGTCCGCCCCCTGGGGATGAACATCCACGCCGGCACTCGGGGGCGGGTGTGCGGGAATGGCTGCGTTGGAGCAAAGGCCGGGGCCCCGACCTCGTAGGCCCCCTGGTCCGGGGACCCATCGGTGTGGCGCTTCTTGCCGTCCGCGTCGGCCTGCGTGTTGGTCTGCCCAGCCACGCCGGCATCGATGCACGGGGACCCCGGGTTGAGGCGCAGGTCCGTCAGGCTGACGAAGTCTGGAATCGTGCTGGGGTCGGTGTTGCCGACCTCGACGAAGTTGCTGCCGACGGCTACGGTCGCCGTGTCGCCCGCGTCGACGATGAGCTTGGCGAACAGGATGTTGTTCTGGACAGTGACGTTGAAGTTGGAGCCACTCCCGTTGACCACCAACTGCGCCCACTGGTAGTCCGCGTCATCGTGGTTCGCCGAGTTCTGGCTGATCTCGATGTCAATCGGGTGGCCCCACCCCAACCGGTCCACGGTCGGATCCTGCACCGTGTAGTGGGTGTAGGTGAAAACATCGGGGACACCTGACGTCGAGTAGGACCCGGCAATCTTCGTGTGTCGGTTGTTCCTGCACCGAACGTGGGAGTTGTTCAGGATGACGTCGCCCTGCGCCCCCGGTTGGCGCTGGAACTCGTTGCCGTCGATGATCACATACCGACAGGGCATGCTGAGCCCACTGACCGGCTTGATGCTCAGGAATTGCTGTTGCTCGTTGTTCGTCAGAAAGTTCTTACTGAAGACAATCCAGTCCGACGCTCCATACCGGTTGAGGACGGACTCTCCACGATGCGTGTAGCACTCCCGTTTGTTGACGTGGACTTGCGCCGGGTTGCTGTAGTGGTTGCCGTAGATGACCTCGTGCGTGCCCCACGTGTCGCGGTGTAGGTGGGTATCCTTGCCGTCGTTTATCTTGGTGTTGATGACCCCGAAGTGAGAGACGCCGGCAAAGATGCCGTAGCCGTCGGGGTTGTCGAACCAGCCCGAGATGATGCCGCAGTACAGGTTCTCGGGCTGGTTGCCGCCAGCCGGGGCGAAGTGGTCGATACTGCAAGCCACATCCCAGCCACGCCCGCCGGCTCCATTCGATGTGCGGCGCCGCAAGATGGTCTTGTCCTGGGTCGCACCGTCCCCCGACGTGTCCGGGGTCAGGTTGACGGATGACCCGGCGCCCGCGGGTTGGTCATCGCGCCAGTGGACGTCATACTCGAGTTGGTCCGTGCCGTAGTTCTGCCAGTAGTTCCCACCAAGGCCGGCGCCTGTGATGGTGAGCAGCGGGGCGTTACTGTCGAGCCCACGTTCCGCGTCGATGCTGCCAATCGTGCCGCCGTAGGCCCCGTAGTGGAACTGACTCAGGTCGCCGATTTCACCCTGGGCCACGCTGCCAGAGAACGTGTCACCACGGCGGAACAGGACGCGATTGCCCGCGGCGAAGTAGGTCGCCACGACGGAGTCGAGGTCGCTTTCCGAAATGACCTGGGTGCATCCCGCCACCATGTCGGACGTGTCGGTGCCGTTCGTGACGCAGATTGTCTTGGTCGTCGTAAACGTGAGGTCCGGGTCCGTCGCCGTGATGACTTGCGAGAGCTTCGCTATCAGCACGCCGGCGTCGTAGACGAATACGATGACGTTGCAGATGGCCTTCCTTGCGAACTCGAAGCAGTGCCCCGCCTCGGGACCAATCATCAGGTTCGGCTCGTAGGCCGCCGGGTCGTCCATGTACCACTCGCAGTGGTACCGCTGGAATTGGTCCCAGTTGAGCGCCGGGGCTAGCTTGAAGTGAACGTAACCCGCGCCGAGGACCGTGGTGCGACTCGCGACAATCGACAGGGCGGCGGGGACGACCGTCGCCAGGACTACCGGCGGGCGCTTCCCCCACTGCCCGACACGGGTCGTGAAGTATCCAGGGGGGAGCCCGGCTCGCCTGGCGAGCGGAATCGATGGGACCGATGGAGTCGCGGGCGTCGGGACGAGAGGCGGCGCGCGGGCTCTTACACGATGGGTCGTTGGCCTCGTGTAGAACCACGGCGGCGGGGTCGCGCGCCGATACTGCGGCGTCGTGACTACCGGCGGCGGGGTGACCGTTAGCGGGACAACGCGCGGGCGGACTCGATGCGGTGCCGGTCGCACATACATCCACGCCGGGGGCACCGAGCGCCGGTAGAGGCGCGCGGGGATGGCGGGTGCCGGCGTTCGCTTCGGCGGCGGGAGGGTCGCGCGGCGTTCCCGCACCCACCGCACTCGCGCCGGTTGCGGCTGCCGACGACGGGGCAACGCCCGCGAGAATGACGCGGTCGGAACTGCCGGTACACGGATATGGGTCCCTCGCCCGTGGGACCTTCTCCATGCTCGGCGGAATACCCCGCGCCGTGCCACGGGGGACTAACCGATTTCTTCGAACGTCATGGAACCGGAGACAGTCATCGCATCCGCGGGGTCCGCACTCTGCACAGCGATGCGTTCGGCACCACCTAGCTCGATGCGCTCCTCGGGCGTTGGCTGGTAGAGCCATCCGACCTGCACGTTCCACGCATCGCCCAACACAACCGTCGGGTTGGTCGCCGCGCTGGTGTTGTTGGTCTCGACCGTGGTGCCAGCCACGTCGCCAGGAACAGTTGGGGCCGGCGTGGCCGCCGTGCCACCTGAGCCCGAGTCGGTGCCGGTGGGAATCCGGGCAATCTGAATCGGCAACATCTCGGCTTGCGCGTCACCCTCTTCGCTCGACTGGGCGATGCGGATGCTGTGGATGATGACCGAGTTGGCGGCGGGGGTGAGGATTTCGAAGTAGTCCTGCGTCGCCGCGGGCTGGGCGATGGAGGTAAAGGAAACGGTGTAGAAACGACCCATGGGTTTACATTCTCAATAGAGGCGCGATAACGCGAACAGGGGAAACGAAGGGGAAAGGAGCCACGTCGGGGACCACTGCTGGCACCGCGACACTTGGGCGTTGGGTCAGGATGATGGGAGCGCCGATTGGAACGTGAGTTGCTCCCGACACGGTCCAGGTTCCAGCCCGGACATTGTCAAACTCTGGGCTATCACCGCGCAGCGGAACACTTGCAACAAGGTTCCCCGGGCGAACCGTCAGCGGGTTGGCCCCAGCGGCCAATGCCTCAATCTCCCAGACCGCCAAGTCAACATCCCAGATAGCAAACTCGTCGATGTCGCCGTCCCATTCGATGGTGGCCGACGGCGGCGGCCCTCCCACTCCTGCCTCATTCTGGTCGATGAGGTCCATGTCTCGGGTGACGGTGCTCGTCGCATCAGTCACGCCATCTAGATACCCTTCCCGGTCGGACCCCGACCGACACACCATGGCGACGTGATACCAGGTGTCTGCGATGATGGTGGACCCCGTCATCCCGCTTAGCGCCACGCCGTCGTGGACGTCGTAGAACATGACGCCGCTGCTGTCGTGCCCAACGATTAGGTAGTTGGCATAGGCTACGGCGTTGTCGTCAATCGAGAAGGCAATGGCCAATCGGGTGACGTCTTCGGACCTGACCCACCCCGCTACGGTGTTGACGTTGCCGGCCCCGGGAGCAGGAGACCCCGTGACGAGGACGCTACCCCCGGGCGTGAAATTGCGGGCCATGGTCTCAGATAATCCCTGACCGAGCCAAGAGGGTGGCCGCCATGACCACCTCGATTTCCACCTTGCCGACGTTCGTCTTGAACACCCCGGGAATGTCAGTCCGGGCCGCCTCGTAGAATGTCTTTCCTGGCGACTTTGCGCTGCCTCGATCCAGCCACGCATCGAAAGCAATGATGGAGAGACGGATGGATGGGACGGTGACGGTGGCGGTGGCTTGGCGCTTCTTGATGATTTCGCGACGCCACCACTTTGCGGCCTTGCCTACTTGGGGTGCTGTTAGTGCCATGATTGATTACTCCCAGATGACGGAGATGGCCATACCGGTGTCCGCCGCGATGTTGTGTGCCGTGTCGTCGACTTCGATGTAGACGTGGAGAAACTCGTCAGCGACGACGTTACCGGCTGTGAGGGTATGGAGGGTTTCCTTGTTTTGGTCCGCGGTGCCTGGAGTAGTGATGTCAGCCGACGCCTCATCGGTTCGTGTCCCATCGTCGGGAGACTCGCTCCCGGTGATGCTCATGGTCTGGATGTTCAAGCCGATGGTGCCGGATGTGGCGTTGGCCCTCGTGATGATGCGAAGCTTGGCCGTCCCAGTAGGGATAACCTGGTACATCTCAAATTTGAGGTGCCAGACGATGACATCCGCGGTCACCGTGGTTGCGTCGGCAAGACCGAGCATCTTCTCCCTGTCCTCAGTTGCCCCCGCACCGTTGTAAATCAGCGGCGCGGCGATATCCGCCGTGACCGGGTAAGCCGTCGTCCAGTGAAGTGGTCCGCCTGCCATGATGTACCTCTAGTCGAGAATGAGAACGGCGTCGGTGAGGGTGCCGTTGAATCGGAGTTGCACGGTGTTCACCGAGGTGTGTCTGACCTCCACACCCACGACGTAGCCGCTGGAATCCTTGACCGAGACGATGGGCCTGACCCCACGGTTGTGGTCATAAGGGAAGATGTCCGTTGCGGTGAACTCTACCGCCTGCACTTCTGCGGGCGAAGCACTGCCAGTGGAGAGCGCCGTCCACGAGAGTTGCTGCGCATCCCAGAACTCAGGGGTGTCGGTGCCACTCTCGCGGGTGGTGTTGACCCGGAAGGCGGCGGTCTTGTCGAGCGTGCCCGGGCGCTGGGCGGTCGTGCCACGTGGCATGATGAACCCCGTGGTCCCGCCAATCTCGACCGTGACCTCGCCGGTTCCCTGGTCGATGCGACCCTTCAGCAGGGTGGTAGCCACGCTCGCCGCGCTTTGCTGGTAGATCCACAGGGACTCGTTCGCGTCGGTCGCCTTGGGCACCTGGGCGATGGCAACGGACTTGGGGTTGATGCCCCCATTCGTCGCCGGGGTGCCAAGAGCGAACGCCACCGAGGGGGCCGCGCAGAGGAAGGACGCCGTCTCGATGGTGCGGACATCGCGCAGGCTGTTCACGCCGAGATAGTCCTCGATGGTGTAGGCGGGCGGGCAGAGCAAGACCCCGCCATGAGCGGTGCCGCCGCGCGCTCGAGAGGTCTCCGGGTTGTTCTGGTAGACCCACGACCCACTGGCCGTCCCGCCCCATGCCTTCATGGAGAGCACCTGGGGCCGGGCCGCCTCGTCCGCGCGCAAGTCCTCATCGGACGCCTCGGGGTTGTGGACAAAGGACGGAAACCCGTTGACCGTAAGTTGGGGTCGGAACGAGACCGACGTAAACCCCTCGGTCAGCGGGTGGAAGACTTCGAACAGTCCCACGTCCTCGGCCAAACCCTCGCCCACCCACCGCAGGCCGTCGCGGCGACCCCCGGAACGACCGCTCAGGGTGCCCCCACCCCCTGGACCGCCGCCCTGGATGTCCTCGAAGTCCCGACCCGGGGGACGAAGAAGGCCGGAAGGGTCTCGAAGGATGTTCTCGTCCTCTGGGAAACGCCCTGGGGGCTGCGTCTTGGGATGGGTTCCACCGCCCCCGGATCCGCCGCCGGGCGTCTTGGGGTGTCCTGGGCCCGCTCCGGGGGGGCTGCCGGGTCCCGGGGTGGAAGGCGTGCCAGGTCGCGGCGCGCCGGGGCCACCAGTCTCGGGCTTGCGGGGGTCACGGCGGCGTGGTGGGGTCTCGTTGGGGACCAGGACGTGGGAGGAGGAGTACCACCGCCACTTGCCGGGCTTGGTCCCTTGCACCCACTTGTGGGACAGGCTCGGATCCCAGACCAGGTGGACGGGAACCTTGAGGGGGAGCTCCTGGACGTCGGGGTAGGGCAACTCCTCGAACAAGAGGGGGCCGTCACGGAAAGCGTCGAGGTGGAAGTAGCCGTTCGTATCGATGTGCGCGCTGGTAATCGGGTTACCGTCCTTGTCGTTCCCCATGTAGTGGGGGTCGCCGCGACCACTGCCGCCCGTGATGGGGCCGCATGTGGGGAGTTGGGCAAGGAATGTGGAGCCTTGCTGGGGAGCGGGCTTCTTCGCGAACGTCCCGAACCCGCAGGGCGTCGACCCATTGGACCGCGACGCTCCGACAACGCTCGGCGCCGAGTATGCCGAGCTAATTCCGCTAATTCCAGCGCCCGTCGTGGGCCCCTGGGGAGCGACAGCGCCACCCTTCATCTGGACCCAGGCGAGCCCGTTGCCCGCAATCTTGTCCACCCCCGCCGGCGCCATGTTCCACGCGATGGCGTTGCCACGCCCCATCCCGGGGAGCCCCGCGAGGCTGGCCACGTGGAGCGGAACCACCCGCATCATCGACTGGAGCCGCGCCGCGCGCCCCTCGATGCCTGGTTCCTTGGCGTCCCGGTCCCCCCCCTCGGGCCTCATGCACATCGTCGCCTCGGGCTGGAGGTCGCACACCAGCGTGCCCGCTTCCCCTGGTCCCTCGGTGTGCACCGCCACAAGGCGCGGGTCGGCGTGGAGCATGACCTCATGCTGTGCCGATTCCTCGGTGCCCGGCATGACCATCATCATCTGCCCCCTCACCCGGGAGCTGAGGCACGGGTCCCACCCGGGGAACTTGGGGCGGAACCGCGCATCGAGCGACACCCGGCCAGTCCGCAACGGCAGCAACCCCGACGGCTTGACCGGTCGCCCGGTGCCCCCGCGGCCTGACCCGAAGCCGCCGTCTCCCCCGGAGACCACGAGACCGGAATGGGCCATCGACCACATCCCCATGCCACGCTCGGCGGGGTCGGAGGTCTGCCAGAAGAACCACGGGTGGATGTCGCCCAGCGTGCCCAGGTTGTTCTCGAGCCCGAACTCGGTCGGACCCCCGGTCTTGTCGACAGATGGGTCTGGGCGGTGGATGACCCGCCCGCCCACCATCTGCTTCCGGATGTGGAGGGGGACGTTGGGCTCGTGGTCCTGGGTCGGCCAGATGCCCGAGTCTTGCCAGTCGGTGAACCCGTAGGTCATTTACCCCCCTTGCGGAATGGGAGGATACCGAGCACCAGGCGGCGGACGGGCTCTGGGAACAGACCCATCCGGGAGATGGGCTCCTGCTGGCCCGGGAACTCGTGGGTCACGCTGACCTCGGCGGACGGGTAGGCGGCCACCTCGATGGCGGCGCCGCTCATGTTGCCCGCAACCTTGACCCCGTTCCGGGGGAGGCGGGTCTTGACGGTGCCCTGCAGGGAGTCGGCAAAGGATGCGTAGACCTCGGCGGCCACCGCTGTGGCGTGCCCCCGGAGGTGGCGCCCGGTCAACTGGTCCCCGTCGTTCGTGAGCATGTAGCCATTCATCGCGGACTCGTCCACGTCCTTGGTCTTGGGGTCATCGCCACCGAGCCCCGCCGTGTTGGGGTCGTCCGAGTTGAGGCCCAGAAGCCGGATGAGGGTCGCCCTGGCCTCGGTGTCGTTCTGCCACCCGAACCGCGCGGCCATCTCGCCCGGGTCCACGTAGACCTCGAGCGGTGGGCCCTCGCCACCCTGGATGCGGTACTCCCCGCGGTAGAAGGGGTGGATGTCGTCCGCCGTGATGGTCTCGGTGTGATACCGGCTCTTGTTGTTCGGGGCCCCGGGGACGATGGAGAGCATGAACTTGAACTCAGTCGCGCCGGCCAAGACTTGACCATTGGTGCCGTGATGAGGGACCACCCCATGCATCATGGGCTGATTATTCGGCCCGGGGTGTTGCAGCTTGAGGTTCCGCCCCGCGCTGGCCGGGGTGCCGACCTTGGCGCCAAACTCCAGGTGGCTCGGGATGAACCCCGAATCGGTGCCGTAGGTCGACCGCTCGAACTCGATGCGGAAGATGCCCAGGTCAGGGTCCACCATCGACACGTTGAGGGGCAGGGTGGGGTTTCCGATGAGGCGCCCGCTGTTCTCCCCGTGGTCTGGCAGGGTGTCGATGTTGGTGATGATGCCGGTCCGCTTGTCGTCGTACCGCTTGGAGATGTTCTCCCCCTTCTTGGTAGGGATGATGGCAATCTGGCCCCATGCCGCGGCGGGTTGGGGGTCCCCGTTCAGCGGGTTGATGATGGCCGCGCGGACCGCCGCGATGTCCTGGATGCGGTCCATGTAGCGCCGTGAGATGCGGTACGTTGTCCGGAAGTGGGTCTTAAATGCGTTGATGCGGGCCTGGACCTCACCCTGTATCGAGTTGTCCACGTCTGACTTGCCGCCCCAGTTGCCATCGAGTTCCCCAGACATCCAATCGAAGCTGGCCTGCTTGAAAGTCCAGGGAAACGAATCTGCACCCTTCAGGGCATCCATCGCATCGAGCCACACCGAGACCTCAACCCACGTGCCGGCGGGCAGGCGTTCGTTGTTGACGAGCTTCCCGGTGGACGGGTCAAGCCAATCCATGACGGTCACCGGGTCGGTCAGCGGGATGACGTTCTCCACGTATGGGGCGTCCTTCGCGATGCCGCCCACCGTGGTGATGTAGCTGTCCCGATACTCGAACACCGCTTCCACCTCGCGCTGGTACATCACCTTCACCGAGCGCGGGCGGATGGCCTTGCGCTGGATGACCTCTGGGAAATCCCCGTCGTAGGTGGTGATGGGGAGCCCCTTGAAGTGGCGCTCCGTGGCGTTCAGGTCCGCCGCGTCGTAGACCACCGCCACGCCCTCGGAGTTGATGAAGACCTGGGTGCCAGGGATGAACCCGAGAAGCCGGCCCAGAGCTACGTCCCCATTGTCGTGAAGCATCACGTTCTGGAGCGCGAACTGTCCGCCGCCCGTGATGGGGAAGGACTCGATAACGAAGGCCCCCTCCGCTGGCTCCAGTTGGTTCATCACATCCCAGACAGCCTCCTGAGCCGTCCAGCGCGATTCGTCCGCCTTGATGGTGTAGCGGCGATAATCGTATTCGTCCGCCGACAGGGCGCCTTGAGACGGAGTCGCAATCTGGTCTTTGCCCGGCTGGTTGGCCGTGAAACTACGACTCCCCGTCTTCCGCGCCAGATTGTAGTCCCGGCTCACGAGCGGATACTGCCACCAGATGCGCTTGTCGGCCACCTCGAAGGAATGGCGGTGAGGACTATCGCTGGGCGATTCGTGCAGGACGAAAAGGCCCCTGATCTTGATGGTCCGGGACCGGTCTGAGATCACGAGCGTCTGGGCGTTCTCCCCATTGCGCGAGAACATCCGCTGGATCTTCGGCCAGTCCTTGTTCCGCACCTGGAACGTCGCGCGGTGGGGATCCGTCCCCGTGATGAACGCCCACGAGCTGGGGTTCTTCCCCGAGAGGGGCACACCACCGAGGGTGACTCTAGCTTTGCGCACCATCAGCGTTGAAACCTCGGTGCCCTGGGACTGCTGAGTGTGAAGCTACCGCCACCGGACCCGCCGGGAGACTCGAAGTACTGGTCAACCACGACCTCATCGACGAGTGTCATAATGAACTGGGTCTCGTCGGGGTCGCCCACCCACACCGTCCGGGCCTCCCGGTCGCGATGAATCTCGACCCACCCGGTGGTCGCGGTCAGGATGGTGCCGCCACCACCGCCAGGAATCGACCCCTTGCCTGTTTGCCCGCCGCCACCCTTGCCGCCCACGGTGCTGGTCTGGGGGCCCCCGGGATTCCCTGGCCCATCGAGGTCGGGCTCGTCACCCACGATGACCATCTGCCGGGTGGTGGTCTTCAATCGGTCCGTCCACCCCCGGTCAACCTCGAAGCTGAACGGGTTGCCGTCATGGGTGGGCGTCAGGTCGTGGTGGTTGGTGTCCGTCAGCCTGACCGATATCGAGAGTTCCACCGTCGGATCCGCGCCACCCTTCTGGTAGACGATGGTCATGGAGACCGAGAGCCGTTGCCGGGTGCGGTCGTAGTCCACTTGCCGGGCCTCGACCCCGAACACCTGGGGCGAGAACGTGTCCTTGAACTTCTGGACCACGTGGGGGCGAACCTCATCCTGGAACACGTCCTCGATGACGGCGCTCTGCTCGATGTCGATGGCGCAGTTGTAGTTGATGAGGACACGGCGCAGCCGGTACAGGTTGTCCGCGCTATCCCCGGGCTGGTCGATGACCTCCGTCATGCTGAAGTCATGGTCCCGGATGTTGGTCGCGTCCCGGGTGCTCGCGGTCTGGTCGTCGAGGAGTTCGGTGTATATCCGGTGGAAGGTGCACGTGTGATTGGTGCGACTCTCGTCCACGGTCTCTGATGTGAGTTCGAAGACGTCCCCGCTGAAGTTGAGGAAGTAGGCGGTAGCCTCTGCGTCGGCACCAGTGGTGGCGTCCACGTAGTTGACGCGGGCAAGCTGTGCCGCGCGGTCGACGGCATCCCCGCCCGCGGTCGTCTGCGCCCGTGTCGCGGTGTAGGTGCCCCGGATGGAAATGTGCTTCTGGCGGCTGGGCTCGTAGGCGAGCGAGTAGGAGATGGTCTGCAGGCCGGTGTAGTTGCCGCTGCCATCTACGTCGTCGGAGGGGAGCCCGCCCGTGATGGAGATGGCGTAGGAACGGCTGAATCCCTGGTCGGTCTCCTCGTCGCCGGTCTTGGCAATCGTCGCCTTGGTGTCCAGGATGGTGGTCCCGAACGTGTAGGTGGTCAGGCTGGACCCGTCGGCGTCGAGGATGTTGGACAGGTCCACCTTGAGCGTCTGGTCCCGCAGCTTGAACGCGGCTTCCAGGGTGGCGGATTGGTTGTCCAGGTCGGCCAGCGAGGTGCCCACCACGACCACGATGAACTCGAGTGAGTAGCCTTCGAAGGACTTGGAGAAGCTGTGGGGCCCGTCAATCTGGAAGACGCCAGACGCACCGCCCACGGCTTGGGATCCATAGGTGATTTTGAATGGACTGGCGATGGCGGCCATCTACTTCTTGCCTCCCGCGGCTGCCTTCTTCTTGTCCGTCCCCTTGATGGCGCGAACGATTTCACCAACGCCCCAGATGGCGATAGCTCTGAGGACACTCTCCGCCCCCATCTTCTTCGCGACCTTGGCCGTCTTTATTGCCGTATCAATGGCCGCCGCACCTGGACCGCCGAAATCCGGATCCTGGGCGAATCGTCGGGTGCCCTGCAGGGTCTTCAGGTCTTGCCCCATGCGGAATAGATGCCCCGGGAGGGCAGCGGCTTTGACCCGCTTTTGGCCTTCCTCGGTCGTTTGGGATCCCAGTAGCCGACGCGGCAGGCTTGCGCGGGCTTGCTTGGCGGCGAGGGCTTCTAGGTTGGCGTCCCCGAATAGGGCCTCCTCCAACTGCGACAGGGCTCCACCCGTAGCGCCCTCGAAGACGTCACCAGCGGCACCGAAGACTGACCCCTTGACCGCCCCCACTGCCGCGCCGCCAACCGCACCGAGACCGATGGCGCCAGCGACTCGGCCCATGCCGCCACGGATGCGACCGCCGACCTGACGAGCCGTGCCCGCCGCGACCTTGTTGAGCCCCTTCAGGTCCGCCTGGGCCTGCTTGGTGTTCATCCGGACCTTAACTTCGGCGTCCTGCTTACCCATCTAGGTCTCCTCGATAGGGGCCAATCAATGCTAGCCCAGCTAGCAACAACCGAAGGATGGGCCAGTACTGCCAGACCAGGTAGATGACTGGGACGGTGAGGGCGGCGGCGCCGAGGAATAGCCAGGGGCGGGAGGACCGGGTGTTGGTGTCTTTGCTCATGGCTACCGTTTACCCGAGAAGTCCCTGAAAGCTTCAATCAAGGGGGCCAGCCAGTCGGCGGCGTTCTCGGCGAGGATGTCCGCGATACTCTCGACACGGAAGTCCTCGCCGGCGAGGAACCGCTTGCGCCCACGCTCATCTCTCATGTTCCGGATGGTCAGAAATCCATGAACCACGGCCAAATCTTCCAGGGCTCGGTTGGTCGTTCCGGTGGCCTCGGCCCGACGGCTCTCGTTGTGGAGCGCAATCATCGACAACCGATTACCCATCATGGTGGCGGATGCCCTCCCGACGGCCCGCGCCTTCATGGCGGCCTCACCGAAGAACACGTCCTCCCCCTTCTGCGCCATCTGCTCGAAGGTCATTCCCGTAATGCGCTTCGCGATAATGGCCGCAGCCACAGCCGCCACGGCTGCGGGGCCACCCGCGCGCGCGATGAGACGGCCAGCGCCAGCGCCACGGAAGCCCCGGGACCCCGCAGCAAGGCGGGCACGGCGGGCGGCGCGCGCTTTGACAATGCCGCGCGATGCCACGGCGCGACGGAAGAACGGGTCCTTGATGTGGACTGTAGGCCGGGCGGCACTGTCCCCTTCGATGTTCGTCGAGGCGGCGCCCCTGTCCGACCCCGCCAGCTGCGGGGTGATGACCATGTCGTCATTCGAAGTCATGCCACCGCCACCGTTGTTCCGACTAGGGACGCATCACTGTTGCCGTCAGCCGTACCGTCGCCCCGGGCGTCGTACTGCGCAAAGATGCCGTAGGTGTCACCGCTCACCGCCGCCGCGGTGATGGTGCTGTCCTGCCCCGAGTAGACCGACGTCCCATCGGTTGGGCCGGTCGGCGCGCTCCCCGTCTTGCGGCGCAGGATGAACCCCGCCGTGGGGTGGAAGTCGAATCGGTTAGAGCAGTGCGTCCCGTTCCATGTCCAGTCAGTCCCGTCGTGGGCCAACTCCTGGGGCGCCGAGTAGAACAGGTCCGACGTGCACAGCGCCGAGACCGCGAGTTCCGCGAACGCCACGTGGCGCAGGTTGCCGACTGTGAAGGGGGCAGATAGCGATTCCCCGAGCACCTGGAGCGGCGCGCCGTCAGCCCCGGTCAAGTCCTGCACCGCCGCCCGCACCCGGGTGATGATTTCGGCAACACCCCGGTTCGGCGACTTGCCAAGGTCGCGACTCGGCCCGCCCACGATGGCGTGAGACCCCATCGGGGACCCCGTCACCGAGGCGGCGGCGACCAAGCGGAAGGTGTATTCCACGAGCTGCGGGGCGTCGTCGTCCGGTGTCCCATCGCCCATGATGACGAGGCAGGCCGGGAACCGAGGCGGGAACTGGTCCTCCGTCGGGGCATCGGCGAACACCTCGACGACACCCTTGTGAGTGCCAAAGACAACCTCCGCCGAGCCAGTCGGCCACGCTACCGTTTGGAGCTCCTCGCGAATCTGGAGTGCCATCTGGGCGGGGTTCATCCTGCCACGTCCTCCCTCACCGCATCCGGCAAGACACCCAGGAAGGACCGGAGCTTCCCGGTGGCCTGGATTCGCTCCTCATCTGCCGCCTCTCGCCGCGCGATGACTCCGGCCAACGATGGGACGTCATCGGCGGGCGTCGATTGTGGGGCATCCTGGGGCACTGCACCAGCCATCTGACCAGCCGCGGCCACGGCGGCGTAGCGCAAGAGGACTTCCTGGGCTTCCGGGTCGGTGTCGGCGTAGACCTGGGCCGAGAACAGCTCGGGGTTCTGGATGGCCTCCGCCTGCTCGATGATGGAGTCCACCCGATGGAACGCACCAAGCTCCGC
>Ga0255047_10001721_pt1 | contig 15341 bp, 30 predicted proteins | sample JV7_2_1_MG_FD_183640 | JGI IMG/M metagenome (GOLD analysis project Ga0255047, IMG submission 183640) | Seawater microbial communities from Jervis Inlet, British Columbia, Canada - JV7_2_1 | ecosystem: Environmental > Aquatic > Marine > Inlet | place: Canada: British Columbia | collected 2016-10-06
TACGTCAACGACCCCGAGGCCACCCCCTGGGACTACATCGTCGCCCACCTATTGCCCCTGGCCCCGCTCTCGGTCCTGCGCGGCCCTGATGGCCTGTTTCCCGTGCCCCACGATCCCGACTGGTCGAGCGCGCGGCCGATTAGCGCCATCACAGCGGGCGAGGAGTGGACGCGGATCGGGCCCATTCAGGGCGAACGCAGCCGAGACGACATCGTGAACGAGTACGAGCTCGCCTACGCCGTGGGCCATGAGTCCGCGGGTCGGCGGGTCGCCGTCGTCGGCAGCCGCAACGACGAAGAGGCCGAGCAGTCGTCAAGCTCCTACACGCTGATCTCGATCGGGCGCTACGGCGCTACGCAGGCCTCGAGCACTTCCGATGTCTTGTGGAACGATTCGTCGGCCCAGGTCGTGGCCCACATGACCGTGCGCGAGTCGTCACTACAGATCGAGTCGGCCCCCTACGCGGCGCCGATTACTGCTGGATGGCACCAGCTCGGCGACCAGATCACGATCACCGACGCCGCGGCCCAGTGGACCGACGCCAGGTGTGTGATCTACTCGAAGTCTTGGACGGGCACCGGCTGGGAGTTCCTCGTGCTGCGCGACGACGACCCGATCCACGATGTCAGGTCTACCTGATGGCCCAGCCCCCCTTCTACTGGGAGTCGGTCGAGTGGCCCGGCGTAGCTGTCGGCGGTGGTGACACGATCGAGGCCGCGATCTGGGTGTCCGAGTCGGCCTACATCGACCACGTCGAGGTGCTGATGCGGACGAAGCACACGGTAGGCACGTATACGTTCACGGCAACGAACACCGGAGCCGGGAAGTCGATTCTAACGGCGAGCAGCTACGACATGGCCAACGTGACAGCCGACGTAGTGACGGCCCTCGTTCTGTCCTCGTCGATATCGGATCGCACCATGGCCGCGGGTACGCTGCTCGGGCTGTCGATGGCCAGCGATAACGCCTCATTCGACGGCGACGGCATCCACGTTCGGATCCGGCTCCGGCGTGGGAGGGTAGCCTAATGGCCACGCTTAAGAGCCCCCTCTCGGCCGTTGTCGCGGCTATCGCAGCCTCGGGCGGCGGTGGTGGCACTGACGAGACTACGGCGACCCTGGGCGGTGCTGTGAGCGGCTGGGCCCCGGTGGCCGTGAGTTGGACGGCGAACGCTGCGAACCCACCAGGAAACACGCTGATCCAACTCGACAGCAGCCCCGCGCCCATCAAAGTCGGGTGCTACACGTTCCAGCCGGCCGCCCGCGATCTGATCAACGCCTCACACCACGGCGACAATGGCCGAGCCGGCGGGTTCTGGCTGCCGGCGGGCCTGACGACTCTCCGGCTCCGGATGATCTGGGGCACGACGGCGACCAGCAACGGGCTCGAGGCCTACTGGCGATTCAGGATGTACCAGTCAACGTCCGGCACCTACACCGAGGCCGGTATGACCAAGTACGAAACGGACGCCCTGACCACTCACACTGCTGCCGTGAACGTAGGGCAGGAAACCACGATCGACATCACGATCACCGGCTACACGGCCACCAGGCCGGTCTATGTGACCCTGATACGCGACGGCACCGACGCAAGCGACGACCTCGACCTGGCCTCGGTGATCTGGGCCCTGAGTCTCGAGTGTCAGTAGCCCCCGCCCATCCACTAAACTGAACACGAGGAGCGCCCACTATGGCCACCACGATCACGGGCAACGGCCCCAACCTCGCCAAGCGGGTCGCCCTCGACGCGACCGCCGTGAACTGTACGCAGATCACGTTCCCCTCATGGGTCAGGACGGCCTCGCTCTCGTTCTACGCGACCGATGGCACCACGGCCGACGGTGGCAAGATCACCTGGTCGGGCACCGACGGCGCGGCCATCGGTGACGACACGATGCAGATCGGCTCCGGCGGGGTCTATGGCTGGGCCTGCACCCCCGGCCGGTCCCAGCGGGTCGAGGTGATCTACATCGCCGCGTTGACGAACTCAGCCTACGCGCACCTCCACCTATCGGCGGACGACTGATGCCGGCGCCCGGATACCGGATCGCCCCCGTCGTAGCCGGAGCTGGCGACTCGACCGTGACCCCTCCGGCTGCAACGTCCGAGGCTGTCGCATCGGGTGGCACGCCAGCGGCTAAGACGTTCGGTGCATTCACCGACGCCGACGGCGTGATCAGTTCCTACTCGGCGACGATCAACAATACTGTCGGCACCACGGCCATCGCGGCGGGATCAGGCCTCGGCGCCTACTCGTTCTCGGGGCACGCTGATCTCGACTCCTTCGTGCTCTACCTGGATGCGAAGGACGCCTCGGGCGCCATCCTATCAACGGCCATCCACGGCGTCGGCATCGCCGGCACTGGTAGCGAGGCCCAGTCGCCAGCCGGCGCGTCGGGGACGGCGGTCAACCAGGAAGTTTTGCGTCACTGGGTGTTCACGTCCTGGGATGGAAGTACCCTCGACTTTCGCGCCAACGGGGCCGGGACGGAGGTGATCGACGGATCAGTGATCGAGCTGGTCGGCGGGCATGATCTAACGATCATCACGGCCGACACGGATGACACGTCCACCTGGCAGCTAGCTAGCGACGGCCTCGGCATGAGCTACGTCGTGACCAGTGGCTTTCCGCGGTTCGACTGGGACGCCAAGCTGCATCTCGACGACGTGGATGTGGCCGAGGTCGTCTATGTCTGGGATATCGTCAGCGTCGGTACCGGCGACGGGTTCAGGCTCGACACGATGAGCAACACAACGGGCGCGTTTACTGCTGGCGATATTCTGCGCGAGGTGAACTATAGCGGCACCGTCTGGCGTGATCGCATGGGCTATTGGACCGGCTCCGCGCATACGTCGAGCGCCTACGTCACGGTCAAGACCGGAACCCCGACCGCGGCCAGGATCGGGACCGTGTATGCTGACTCGGCGGTGATGGGTCGCAGCGATGCCGACGCCAACGGCACGCCGGATCGGATGAGTCTCACCCAGCGAAACTTCAATCGCGCGGTCGGGGTGCTGGCGTCCACCAGCGCTACGCGCCTCTGGTCTGGAAACATGTGGAATCGGGTGATCGTGATCTATGGAGCCGGCATTACTTGCCGGCTGCGCGAGATCATCGTGATTGGGGGTGTGTGATGCCTGTTGATATCGTAGCTGTCCGCGTCGAGGTTCAGGCGTTCAGCGGCGTCGGCGCACCCAGTGGCCCAGGCATGGACGAGTTGGTCGGCGAGCTCCACATCCGGATCCGCGGCGACAGTGTGACCCGCGGCGCTTCCGATGCCGCCCTATGTGCGGCCCTACAGTCGGCGATCGATACGATGCCGGGCAACAACCGGAACGCCACCGACATGCGTGACGGACTCCAGGTCGGCCTTGACGAGTGTGTCGCCAGAGTGGCCCGCGGTGAGGGCCTACGATGACCGGCGCCGCTGAATAATGATCGCCCTGCTCCATCGTCAGCATTCGGAGGCCCAGTCGGGGGCCGCCGTAGACCTCGACGGCGATGGAGTGATCGAGGTCTGGGAGCGCGAGTATCACCTGACCCCGATCTACCTCGACGCGATGCAGGCCGAACTTCAACGAATGGGCGTGGGCGTCGTGATGGTCGAGGGCCGACCGTATGGCGAGTGGCACACCTGGGCCTGCGCCGAGGCCGCGGCCAATCCTCGCTGGCCGGTCGCCTACTGTGCCGCGCACCTAAACTCGGTGCCGGGCGGTAGTCCGCTGGCGTGGATGTTCTACGACCGGCGCAGCTCGGGCGGTCAGGCACTGGCCCAGGACATCACCGACGTGATGGCCGAGGCCGGGGAGCGCACACGGGCACCGACTGGGGCCTACGATGACCGGACGGACAGCTCGACGCCGTGGCTCTACAATCCCTGGTATACGATCCGCGGTATTTATCAGGGTCCAAGTAACATATCCTCGGTATGCCTCGAGCCTGACACCGTCCAGCACCTCGCCACCCTCGGCGACGAGGCCGACGTACACCAGCGCCTCGATCGAGTCGGTCGCCTGCTCGGCCAGGGCGTCTATCGCTGGTTGCAGGCCCGACGATGAGTAAGCCCCTGACCAGCTCGCGCACACTCAGGGCCGGCGGCTACACGGCCCTTCTCGGGGTCAGCTACACGGCGATCTATGTCGGCCTGGCCCTCTTCACCGACGCGACCCCGGACGTGCTGGCCGGGATCCTGACCCTCGCGACGATTAGCTGCGGCTCCGGTGCCGTTGGTACGGCCGCGTTCGGGATTCGGCACACCGGTTCCGCCGCGCCGACCTCCGACGAGCTCGCGCTGCGAGGGCCGCCATGAGCTGGCAAGTGTTCGCCGTGTTCGCCCTGTGCCTCTACGAGGGCGGGATCTTCGTGGCCTGGCGCATGGGCCGGCTGTCCGACCGCTGGGCCCTCGGCCTCGCCCTGGGGCCTCTGGCACTGCTACCCGTCGCCCTGCTGGTGAGAGACCCCCGCCGGCTCGACGAGGCGCCCCAGGCCCCCTACGAGCCGCCCGAGACAGACCCGGGAGTCCTCGCGGCCGAGCGGGTGATCGACGCGGGCGTCACAACCGACCTCGATGCAGTCGAGGAGGCCGAGACCGAGGCGGATCGGCTGGCCCGGCTGCTCGCGATCACTGATGAGGCGCACTGATGTTGCTCCTCCTGTCCGTCGCCCTGGCCGCGCCCCTGCCCCCCTACCCGGTGCAGGCCGGGCCCTCTCCGCACGACTGCGACTATTCCGCGCCCTGGGCCGGCGGCCATGGCTGGATTCTGCCGGAGGGCATCTCAGAGCCGTCGTGCGACCTCGTGGGCCTGCCTCCGACCCGGGCTAGCCAGCTCCGCAAGGTCGAGATCTGGGCCGATGGATGCCGTCAGCGATTCGCGATCGAGGTCGCCTCCTGTGGAGGACGCCTCGACCAGTGCGCTACGGACACCGACGAGGCTCGAGCCGCGGCCCTGGCGTGTCACGACGCAGCGGCGGGCGATAGCCGGCGCCAGTGGTTCCGCGGTGCCGCCGTCGGTGCCGGCGCGGGATCCCTGCTCACTCTGGTGGCCGTCGTCGCCATCGCCATCCTGTAGGGGGCCCCATGAAAGCGATTCTCAACGATCTGAGCTGGAGCCGAAAGGCCGGCCTGACCCTCGGCCCGACGGGCGCCCTGGCCCTCGCGTTCTGGGGCCTGTCGTGGTGCTGGGGCGAATACCAGGCGATCACCACGGCCATCGGCTCGTGCGTCACTGCGTCGGAACTCGAGGAGACCCGCGAGGCCCTACAGGAGGAGCACGATCTGATCCTGGCCCACGAGACCCTGCTCGGCCTGATGGCGCCGCACGTTCTCGGGGGTGGCTCGTGATCGCTCTACTGCTGGCCCTGAGCATCGCCCACGCCGACGACGAGGCCGCCCCCGTGGTCGAGCCGACCCCTGACGAAGAGGACGCCGACGAAGAGGCCCTCACCCCGAGCCCCCGCGAGCAGGCGAAAGCCGAAGCCGCGGCCAGACAGGCCGCCCTCGAGGCGATGATAGAAGCCGCTGAGCAGGGCAAGCCGCTGCCCGAGGTGCAGGACGATGACACCGAGTGATCTGGGGATCGTTGGAGTCCTGTTCGCCGCTGTGATGGCGCTCGCGAAAGCGGTCGAGCATCTGGCGGCCCGTGCTCGACCCAAGCCGCCCGAGGGCGACTCCGGGCCCAGCACCGGCAAGATCGACGCGATGCACCTCGTCATCACGGCGCGTGACACTGACGAACGCTATCGGCTGTGGGCCGGATCGAGGCTCGAGGGCGAGCTGGTGAAACTGCGCGAGGCCGTCAACCGTGGCACCGAGGCCCAGGAAGCATCGACGGTGGCGATCACCCGGCTGGCCGTGGTGCTCGACCAACGGGACGCCCTCTAATCGGGCCCGGCCATTAGAACGGGATGTCCTCGTCCGGAACCGCCGTGGGCCGAGGCCTCGACTGATGCACGGGCGCGTCGGGGTCTACCCGCTGCCCCTGCCCCCGGTCCTGGCCCTGGCCCCGGTCCTCGCGCTTGCTCGGCGGGTGGTACCAGTTGGCGTTCTCCAGCTCGACGGAGGTGCGCTCGGCACCGTCGCGGCCCTGATAGGTGCGGGTCGTCAGCTCGCCCGAGACGACGACGCCCGAGCCTTTCGCGAGCTGTTTGATCGCAGCCTCGCCCGACTTGCCCCAGATGGAGCAGCGAACCCATGTGGTCGTCTTCCGGTCGCCCCAGCCGTGGTCGCTGGCCACGTTCAGGGACACGACCGACGACGATCCGGCCTGCCTCGATTCGGGGTCGCGACCGAGCCGGCCGATGACAGTGGCTCTAATGGGCATCTACTCCTCCTCCTCGCCCGTGCGGGCAATGGATCGCAACGTGTCGGCCCCGGTTCCGCGGAACCAGCGGGCCATAAGGCCTTGAGTGTCCTCGTCGGCCTGGGACGCGGCCGGCTTGCCGTTCAGGGCGCACCAGGCATCTACAGCGGCCCAGGACGCCCCCGCACGGGCCAGGACATCGGCCAGGGTCTCCTCGGCCGTCGGCACCAGCTCGATGCGCTGGGGGCGCCTCCGAGACAGCCGCACGATGCACTCGATCGGCTCGGTCAGGCTCGGGGCCCCTCGGACGCGGATCCCGCCGACGACTTTTCCGCCAACTCGCACGGTCTGATCGTTGTAGAGGGTGATCTCCTTGCCGGTCCACCCCTCGAGCAGGGGCCCGAACATGGCCGCGATACAGTCGGCCGCGGTCTTGCTGGGTAGCCACGGCTTGGCATCCTCGGCCCAACTGATGACCAACTTGTGCCGGTCGGCGCCGCCGTCGGGATCCTCGACATCCAAGCCGCGGATCTCGGCCATCGTGAGGGTTCGGTCGTCGTCGAAGTCCAGCGCGGTGGAGAACTTGCCCCCGAAGAAGAGCCTGTAGTCGGTACTCATCACCAGCTCCCGTCGTCATCGCGTGGATAGGCCCAGGCCGGGAGGGGCAGATCGGTGATCTCGTCGAGGCGGCCTGGCCACTCGTCCGAGGCCCGGCACTCGGCCAGCCGGTCGAGGAGTTCGTCTCGTAGAACCTCGCCAGCGTAGAGGGCCGTGTCAGGGTCGAGGCTGAACACGCCGACATCGTGGGGCGCCCTGTCCTCGACGGCGACGATCAGATGATCGACGTATCGCGCGTCACAGCACCGCCGGACGCCCCCGCCGTAGAACGCGAGCTGGCCGTGCCATCCCAGTTTGGCCGCCGTCGCCCCGAGCTGAGCCGGGTTGACCGTCTGGACCGTCTTCAGATCGACGAGGGCCCAGCGGCCATCGCCTCGGTCTATCAGCCGGTCGGCGCGGCCCTTGCAGTCGATGCCCCGGGACTCGTCGCGCCATTGGAGCGTGATCTCCGACTTGCCGAAGGGGCCGCCGAGCAACGGCCCCGCGATCGGGTGATCCTTTACCGCGTGGGCAATCGCTCCGATCTTCGCCATCTCGGTGAGGTTCAGGATGTCGAGGCCCTCGTGCTCGTCCTTGAAGGCCTGATAGGCCTTGCCGGCTCGGCGGCCCCCGTCCCAGACCGCGTACTGATTGTCGAAGTCCTCCGGCTCGAGCACGGCCGCGTGGATGGCCCGCAGCACCCGACGGCCGGGGGTGTCGCCCGTGTCCTCGGGGTGCTCGACGGCGTAGCGGTAGTGGGCCGGACTCTGCCGGAGGAGTTTTAGCCGCGACCAGTTCACGGCCTCGATCTGGCGATATTCGTCGAAGTTCATGCGGCCCCCTTCTCGGCCAGTCGCCGGGCATCGTCAACGGCCTGCAACTGTAGCTGTTCGCACAGCGCCAGCCACTCGGCCGGGGGCACGTCCTTGGGATAGATCAGGGTCAGCAGCGGAACGGACCCGACCACGATGGACCGGCGGAACGTGGCGCCCATGTGGTGCCACTCGATCCGCTCGGGCACGTCCCAGCGGCTCCGGACTCGCGGCCAGTCAGCGGCCCCGATCTGGTGCCTCACGTAGCCGAGCTCGAGGCCGGAGTAGGACTCGACGCCGATCGCTGTCAGCTCGAGGCCGACCGCGACCCATGCGTCCACCCTCTCGGCGTGGTCGCGCACGGATGCCTGACCGATTGCGTGGTAGTCGCGGCTCATGCGAGCACCAGCAGCAGCCAGAGGAGGACCGCATAGGCGGCGCGGGCGGTGGTCGAGGTCATCATGGTCGGGCTCCGTTGGTAGAGAGTGCGGGCCCTGCCCCCGCTTGCCGGTCTGCCCCATCGCTCGGCTTGCGACTGGGCCCGTCTCCGTCCGAGGACGCGCGGGCGGGTAGGGCGGGCATCAGGAGGCGGCTCGGGCGGCTGCGATGCGGCGGGCTTCGCGGATGCACTCGGCCCACGTCTTTCCGAGTAGTGTCCCGCGGACACACAGGCGGCCGTCAGCGCTGCGGCTCCACTCGTGGGGCCGGCTGTCGGTCAGGCGGGCGAGGGTCGCTTCGTTGCGGGTCATCGGCTGCTCCCGACGCTGGCGATGTGAAGACCGCGAGCGCAAATGGCTGTGGCGCGGGCGTCGGCTGCCGAGCGGGTCAGGAATCCAGGGATGGTCTTGACCAGTCGGGGGCCGAGGTAGACCAGAACCGTGTAGGTGATGGCGGCGGTCATCGTGCCACCTCGGCGACGGGCTCGAGGACGCGCTGGGAGCCGGCCGCCGTGTCGTAGACGCAGCCATCGTGAAACTCGACGAGGTTCAGCTCCTCGGCAGCCTCGACGCCGAAACAGTCGGAGACCATGGCCAGGAAGGCCTCGATCGAGGGGTAGCGATTGTCGCTCTGGTTGTCGAAGCGGTCATTGCAGCAAGTGTAGAGGGTGTCCATAGTCCTTCCTTCGCAGGGCTTCCGGCCCGGCCCACTACATATAGGGGCCGCTATCGGTAACGTCAAGCCCGCTTGCGATTATTCTCGCGACACTTGCGCCGTGAACTGGTCGCGGCTACGCTCGGGACAACCGGAGAGATCATGTCCGACATCACCCGCACCATCGGCCACGCGCTGCGAGTCCGACGCGCCGAACTGCGACAGACCCAGGCCCAGGCCGCGGCCGTCGTAGGGGTCAGCGCCACGAGCTGGCGAGCCTGGGAGTCCGACGCCGTTCTGCCGAGCGTCGAGCGATTGCCCGTCCTGCGCGGCTGGCTCGATGTCGATGGCGGTCGGCTCCTCGACCTGATCGCGCAGGCCAGAACATGAGGCCAGATCTGCACACCGACGTGAACCTGCGATGGGAATCAGCAGGAGAGGGCGCGTCGGTAATCCCCCCTGACGGCGCCGCGGCCACCGCTATGGACACCACGGCCGCGGCGCCTACCCTCCTCTCGAGTTCAACCCCCAGCACAGGAATCGCCGAGGACCTACGGACCGGTTCGGCCTGCATGGTGCAGGCTGGGCCGGATCCCGTCCTCTCCTGGGTCTGGGGCGCCCTGCTCCTCGATGGTCGGCTGGTCGCGGCCGTCACACCGGCTGGGGGCCGGTACCGCGCCACCCTGTACCGTGCCGATCTGGTCGTCTCGGATCGGCAGACCTTCGACGAGCGGGCCGACGCCAGGGCCTGCGCCGAGTCGCACGGGCGGCGGGCCATCTGATGGATCCCAACACGCGCTGCTACGTCTGTGATCGGCGCGTAGGAAGCCGAGGCGAGCTCGATCACTTTCCGACGCCCAAGAGCCTCGGGGGAGAGGAGACCGAGCCGATCTGTCTTCCGTGCCATGACCTAAAGGATCGGATCGGCGTCAGGCGGTGGAATCCATCTACAGCGTTCGCCTCGATGAGTGGGCTGTGGACAAAGGCCTCACCAGACGAGCGATTGATGCTCGCGAAAATCTTCCATGTGTATTCTCAGGGTTTGGTCACGGTCGCCCGCCGCAACGAGAAGAGGAAGGAAGCGAAGCGCGCCGCGATCGAGGACTCCCTCGCGATGGCGTACAAGGCCGAGCGCGGCGAGTACACCGGCGGGGAGCCGCCCTATGGCTGGCGCGTGTCGGCTGATGGCGTGGTCCTCGAGGCCGACGAGCGCGAGCAGCAGGTAATCGCCGAGGCCTGCGAACTCCGAGCCGCCGGGCTGTCGCTTCTCGAGGTGGGGGCCGAGCTGGCTGTCTGCGGCCTGCTGCCCCGCTCCGGGGGCCGCTGGAACGCCGTTACCGTGAGCGCGCTGCTGTCGGCGAACGACAAGCTCAGCAAGAAGTCGGCGCGCTCCACCCCCCAGCTCGGACTGTTCTCGTGAGAACGATCGGAATCGACCCAGGCAAGTCGGGCGGGATCGTCTGCCTCGGCGATAACCTCGACGTATACGCACGCAGGGCGAACGGGCCGACCGGCTACGAGGTCAAGGGCAAGTCGCCGCCGAACCCCGAGCAGTACCTCGACGCCCTGCTGGCCGTGCGGCCCGACTCGATGTGGATGCCCCAGCTCGTCGTCGTCGAGCAGCAGCAGCCGATGCCCAAGCAAGGCCTGTCCTCGACCTACCGGACGGGCCTGGGGTTCGGCCTCTGGCTCGGCCTGCTGACGACCCTGGGCTGGCCCTACCGCGTGGCTCGAGCTCGCGACTGGCGCAGGACCGCGGGGATCCCCGTCGGCGGCGGTGGAGACCCGAAGGCGGCCACCATTCGAGTCGTTCAGGCTCGGCTACCGGCCCTCGACCTGACACCGGGCGCGACCCGCAAGCCGCACGACGGCCTGGCCGACGCGGCTGGCATGGCGCTGGCTGCTCGAGTCTGGCTCCGGGGTGGCCTGTGAGCGCCGGCCTGCGTATCGGCTCCCTGTTCGCCGGTATCGGCGGCCTCGAGCTGGGCCTGGAACGGGCCGGAGTCGGTCACACGGTCTGGCAAGTCGAGCAGAATGAATACGCGCGGCGGGTGCTCGCGCGGCACTGGCCCAACGCGAAGAGGTACACCGATGTCCGAGAAGTTGGGGCGCACAACCTTTCCCCTGCCGATGTCGTCTGCGGCGGGTTCCCGTGTCAAGATCTCAGCGTCGCCGGTCGGCAGGCCGGATTGGATGGCGCCCGGTCTGGCCTCTTCTTCGAGTTGTGGCGCATCGTTGACGAGCTACGACCCCGATACATCGTGCTGGAGAACGTCGCAGCTATCCTGTCTGCCGACGACGGTAGGGCACACGGCCGAGTTCTCGGAGAGCTGGCCTCGAGCGGGTACGATGCGGTCTGGGACTGTGTACCGGCTGCGAGCGTCGGTGCCCCGCACATACGGGACCGCTGGTTTCTCGTCGGGTGGGCCACATCTGGCACAGTTCCCGACCCCGAGCGCGAGCAGCTACGGCAGCTCGGGCAACGGCTCGGGCAACAACGTGACGAGCCGCGGGCGGCCGAGCCTCGACTCGATGGCGCGGCGGAACATGTGGCCGACTCCCACGACCCAGGACGCCGCGAACAACGGCGGCCCGTCGCAGCATCGGCGCAACTCGCTGCCGTTGAACGCGGCGGCTGGTGGCAAGTTGAACCCAGCGTGGGTCGAGTGGCTGATGGGATTCCCGACCGGGTGGACCGTCTGCGAGCCCTCGGCAACGCCGTAGTGCCACAGGTCGCCGAGGTCGTCGGGCGCGTCCTGCTATCGATCCGCGCCGACCTGGGGGCCGTATGACCCCCGACCCTCGCGGCCTGCCGATGGTCTGCCGGGTATGTGGCGAGGACGCACACGCGGCGCTCCTGTGGCCAGGTCGGAGGCCTCGGGTGCTGTGCCGCAACCACCTCGACGACGCCCAACGGATGCTGCGCCGGTTCAATGCCTGCTCGAGGCGGAAGGCCTCGCGGGGTTCCGTGTGATTCACCATAGGAAGGCCCAAGAATGAATCGAACCGAAGACGGTCGCTACTACCCAACGCAAGCCGATACGGCCCTGCTGCGTGCGCTTCTGCACTACGTCGGAACCAGCCCCGGCACATGGACGACGACGACCCTGGCCGAGCGTATGACACACGAGCCGGCCGCCATCGTTGACGCGGTGCGCGTGCTCCAGCTCGACGGGCGCCTCCACAGGACGAAGCCGGGCGGGCCTGGGCTGCTGCGTGTCGTGGCCCCGGCGTCCTACCGGGCAAGGGCGCGGGCTCGAGTCGCCGAGGGCGTCCTGGGGCTACCGGGGCCGCGTCAAGTTGGGCTGTTCGCGAGAACTCGAACAGGAGCATCTGAATGACTGTTGAATATGACGAGTTCCTCGCCCGCAAGCGGCGCCACATTCCGCCCGCGGGATTCGATGCCAACGCTGAAGGGTTCGGCCTTTTCCCGTTTCAAGCAGCTACAGTCGAATGGGCGCTACACCTCGGACGGGCTGCGATCTTCGCCGATACGGGCCTGGGTAAGACCGCTATGCAACTTGTATGGGCGCATCGGGTAGCTGAGCATACGGGCAAGCCAATCCTGCTGCTGGCACCGCTGGCAGTCGCCGAACAGACCCGGCGCGAGGCGATCAAGTTCGGGGTGCCCGATGTCCGAGTGGTGCGCGACGGTGCCGAGGTATTGCCCGGCATCAACATCACCAACTACGAGCGGCTGCATCGGTTCGACGGGATCGACGTAGGTGGCGTCGTGCTGGATGAGTCGAGCATCCTGAAGAGCTTTAACGGCAAGATAAAGGCGGCACTTGTCGCCCGTTTCGCGGACGTTCCATATCGGCTCGCCTGCACTGCCACCCCGGCTCCTAATGATCATGTGGAACTCGGCACCCATGCCGAGTTCCTGGGTGTGATGACTCGCACCATGATGATGGCTCGCTGGTTTATCAACGACCTGTCGAACACCGTCGCCCCGTGGCGCTTGAAGAAGCACGCCGTCGAGTCGTTCTGGGCGTGGGTTACCTCGTGGGCTCGATGCATCGGCAAGCCGTCGGACATGGGAGATTACGACGACGAGGGCTACGACTTGCCGGCGCTGAACATCCACCGGCACTCAGTCAGCGTGGACATCACCGACGACGCTGGAGACGGGATGCTGTTTCGGGCGCCGGAGCTGTCCGCCACTCAGATACACAGAGAGAAAAGGCGAACGGCTATCCCCCGAGCGGAAGCAGCCGCAGCAATCGTTGCAGCCGAGCCCGACGAATCATGGCTGGTCTGGTGCGAGACCAACTATGACGCCGACGCATTGAGGGCGACACTACCCCTGTCGGCCTTCGAGGTCCGAGGCAGCCACAAGCCCGAGCAGAAGGCAGAACGCTTGCTGCGTTTTGCTGACGAGGGTGGCGTGATGTTCACCAAGCCGGGCATCGCGGGCATGGGCCTGAACTACCAGCACTGCGCGCGCCAGGTATTCGTCGGCTTGTCTTTCTCCTATGAGCGGTTCTATCAGGCTGTCCGCCGGTCATGGCGGTTCGGCCAGACTCGGCCCGTGGATGCCCACGTCATCATGGCACCGACCGAAGCTGTCACGTGGAAAGTTATCCAACGCAAGCAGGGCGAACACGAAATCATGAAGGTCTCGATGTTCTCGGCCAGTCGTCGGGCGGTGGCCAGTGCGGCCAGGCGAGGAACCTACTTTCCTACCCCATGCGGCGTCATTCCGACGTGGCTACACACGGAGCAACCACGATGATCAACTGCCTCGACCATGCCCACGGCCGCGACTTCGCGATGTATCGCGGAGACTGCGTAGAAGTCTTGCGCCAATTGCCCGAGAACAGCATCGACTTCTCCGTGTTCTCGCCTCCGTTCTCTTCCCTGTATACCTACTCGGACAACGACCGAGACATGGGCAATGTGGGGTGCGATGCTGAGTTCTTCGAGGGTTACCGACACGTCGCTCGCGAACTGTACCGGGTGATTCGGCCGATGCGACTGATCGCCGTTCATTGCTCAGACATCCCCATGCTGAAGCAGAACACCGGCAAGATCGGGCTGTCGGACTTCTCGGGGCAGTTGGTCCGTGCCCATCAGGAGGAGGGGTGGTTGTTGCACAGCAAGATCACGATCTGGAAAGACCCGGTCACAGAAATGCAGCGCACGAAGTCGATCGGCCTACTCTACAAGCAGCTACGAAAGGACAGCGCATACAGTCGCGTCGGCCTTCCTGACTATATGCTCATCTTTCGCAAGTGGGATGAGTCGCACCCCGCCCGGGTTCCTGTGACCAAGAACGCCGCAGACTTCCCAGTGGGGCAGTGGCAGCAGTACGCATCGCCCGTATGGAAGACGACCGCATCCACCGAGGATCCGTGGCATCGGACAGCCGACCCGGTCTGGATGGACATCAACCAGAGCAACACTATGAACGCCAGATTAGCGCGAGGAGCCAAGGACGAGAAGCATATGTGCCCACTCCAGCTCGACGTGATCGATCGATGCATCCGACTATGGACTAATCCCGGCGAGGTCGTGCTATCTCCGTTCGGCGGTGTCGGATCCGAGGGCGTGGGCGCGCTCCGTCTCGGCCGAAAGTTCGTAGGCATCGAGCTGAAGGGTAGCTACTTCGAGAGGGCCGTAATCAACCTGCGTCAGGAAGAGGGCGCCGAGCAGATGGGCATGTTCGGATGAATTGGCTCCAGACTCATACCGGACGAGCATTTACACCACTTACCCCCGTTGCCCGTGACATCCACCTCGCCGATATCACTCACGCCCTGTCCAATATCTGCCGATTCACGGGCCACACCCGGCGATTCTACTCTGTCGCCGAGCATTCGTGTCGAGTGCATGATCTCGTGGTCTCATGGGGCCATCGCGCCGACCGTGGACTGCGGCGCCTTGCCCTGCTCCATGATGCGGCCGAGGCGTATCTGGTTGACCTCCCGCGACCGGTAAAGCGGGCGAGTGGCTTCGAGGTCTATCGCCGATCTGAGAAGGCACTGGCGGCTATGATTGCCGAACGATTCGATGCTGGTGCCACGCTGGACGAGTGGCGGATAGTCACCGCGGCCGACGACATATTGCTGGCCACCGAGGCCCAGCACCTGCTCGGCCCAACGCCGAAAGCCTGGGCACCGCTGCCCGAGCCTATGGCGATGGCATGGCACAGTCGCATGGGATGGTCGCCCATGCGCTCCCGATTCGAGTTCCGTCGGCGCTGGATGGTGGTTCGATGAGTCTCGGCCCCCAGATCCTCGGCCTTGTCCGGCTCCGGCGAGGGGTCACGGTCAAGCGGCTGTGCCTGTGGACGGGGGCGGGCCGCGTCGATGTCGAGCTGGCCGTGGCTGAACTGTATCGACAGCGCCTGGTGACGTTCGGGGCCATGTACATCGAGCCGATCGGCGCCTTGTGGACGCGGGCCGATGATGAGGGGTGCCCGTGACCCTGCACCTCGAGCACGACGCCCCGATCGAGAAGGTGCGCGCCTGCCTCCGAGTGCAGGCCGTCATCGTCGGCGGGCGCCTCGTGCGGTTCGTCGGCCGGGGCCAGTGGCTGG
>Ga0255047_10001724_pt1 | contig 15322 bp, 6 predicted proteins | sample JV7_2_1_MG_FD_183640 | JGI IMG/M metagenome (GOLD analysis project Ga0255047, IMG submission 183640) | Seawater microbial communities from Jervis Inlet, British Columbia, Canada - JV7_2_1 | ecosystem: Environmental > Aquatic > Marine > Inlet | place: Canada: British Columbia | collected 2016-10-06
GAGAGCGGCGATCCAGATGTCGGTTCTCTCATCGGCCAGGATATCGCGATGAAGCGGCCGATCCTGCTGATGCACGACACGACGAAGGGCAAGATCGGCGGCGCGGTGGAGAAGTTGCGACAACTCACCCAGGAGACGGACGCAGTGTTTGAGAATGAACTGAAGCTGTTCAGCGAAGCCAAGGAACTCGACATGGGCGCGACTCGCGGCGACGGCTCGTTCTTCTACCGGCAAGACGAGCCCACTCCGTTCATGATCCTTGCGGCGGTATCGCTGTATGACTGAGATCACGATCGAACAAGCGAACCATTTGGACGTCGGCGAGCTGCTCGCTGACCTGAGGGAAGCCGACCGCCTGGAGCTTGAGATCGGAACCGGAGAGTCCGCGGAGAAGGCCATCGTCGATTCACTCAACGACTCGAACGGCGGCGAGGCACTGCGCTTCAACGGCACGCTCGCCGCGATCACCGGGCTCGCGTACGCCGGCATCGTGAACCAGCAGCACGCCGGCTGCCCATGGCTCGTCGGCACCAACTCGGTGGACTCGTTCAAGCTGAGCTTCATGCGTTGGTCGCACGATCAGATCCAGTACTACTTGGAACAATACGAAGTGCTGATCAATCTCGTGCACGTCGATCACGCGACGTCGATCAGCTACCTCGATGCGCTGGGATTCACGATGGCCGAGGCCGTCGAGTTCGGCCCGAGCAAGGCGCTCTTCTATCCCTTCTACCTCGAAAGGAGTGAGTGATGTGTTGGGCAGCGGTCATCGCGGCCGGGGCAAAGATCGGCGGAGGGATCTTCGACAGCATCGCCACCGATCAGCAGGCCAACTCCGAAGGGAAGATCCTGCGGCGGCAGGCGAAGATCTCCAACGCGGCGGCTAGGAACGCGCGCGTCTCTGGGCGTCAACGTGCGGAAATCGTGCGCCAACGAGCTGGCGTCGTCGAAGGTGACATCGGTGCGCGCTTCGCCGGTGCCGGCATCGCGATCGACTCGGGTGTGGTCACCGCGTTCACAGACGAGGCCGTGAGCAACGCCGATCGCGAAGTGGACAACATCATCGCGAACGCTGAGTTCGAGGCCTTCGGCTTCGAAGAGCAGGCCCGCGGCGCGCGGTTCCAGGCCAAGGTGTCGCGGCACGCCGCCAATCTTTCGATCGTGTCCAACTCGCTCGGTCTGACGAGCAGCGCGACGCGGAGTTGGATGGAAGACCGCAGGTTCCAGGGCGGCCAGTTCTCGTCGGGATCGGCGGCAAGCGGTAGCGGCGGGTCGGCGGGCAGCGCCGGCGGAGGGACGACCTGATGGCAGTCAGTAGGATCACGAGCCCCGGCACGGTGATCAACGCGTCGTCTGGTCCCGGGCCAGGTGCCCAGCTCGGCGCCGTGCGTCAGATCGGTGAGGCTGGACGCAAGCTGGCCGGAGCGATCTCCCAGGTGGGAGAAGACGTCGATGAGTTCGACAGGGACATGAAGGTGAAGCGCGCGACGCGTGACGCCGGCGACGCCTACCTCGAAGCCTCGGACCTCGCGCACGACGACGTCAACCGAGACTTCCTCGCAACAACTCTCGAAGATGCGGACGGCGTGACGAAGAGGGCGGCTACTCGATTCAAAGAGATTGAGCGCGGCTTCGAACAGATGAGTCCAGCGGCTCGAGAAATTGCAATCCCGAGGTGGCGCGAGCGGCGCAGTCAGTTCCTTCGAACCATCGCACAGCACGAGCAAGCGCAAGGCGACGAGGTGTTGCGTGCGCAGCGCACGTCGTTCATCGCACAGGAAGAGATCAACATCACAGAGAACGCCGGCGATCCGTTCGTCGTGCAGATGTCGATCGACCGGATCGCAGACACGCTTCGCAACTCCGACCTCACGCGTGAGCAGCAGGACATCGCGATTGTCGAGTCGGCCAGCAAGAACTGGGTGGCGGCTGTCGCCCAGGTGGCCGAGACGGACCCGGAGTACGCGCAAGAGTTGCTCGCCGAGCACTCGGGCAAAGACGCTCCGGTCAACGGCAAGATCCTGGCACGTGACGTTCCCGCATTGAAGGAGCGCGTGAAGCTCGAAGACGACCAGGCGCAAGCGGATCTCTGGGTCGTTGACTTCATGGCTGGCAAGGATCCGATGACCACCAACATCACGACCGCGCAGCAGGCAGCCCGCGACGCGTTCAAGAAGAACCCCGACGCTGCACGCAAGGCGGCCGAGCGCGTACGTCTGGACATAGGCCGCCGGCGCACCGAGATCCAGTTCCAACGCTCCGAGCGCAACATGCTGAGCGTGATCGAGATCGACAAGCACTTGCAGAAGGGCGCGTTCGAAGACGCACTCGACGTCGCGGAAAAGAGCAAGGACCCCGGCTTCAAGACTGCGCAGACTCGCCGCATCAAGGATCTCATGGCGAACAAGCGCGTGGACAGCAAGCCCGGCGCCGTCGAGAAGTACGCGTTGATGAGCTTCGAGGAACGGCAGAGCGTGAACGTGTGGGCGGACGGTGACCTGACGCAGGGCGACGCCGAGAAGATCCAGGGCGAACTGATCGACGACCGGAAGGCGCGGCAGAAGACAGCAGAGAGTCGCTGGACTCAGATGCGCGCAGAGCGCAAGGTCCGAGCGTTCGTCGCGCTGGGCATTCCTCTCGACGGCCAGGAACTCAAGGACGGAAACGAGAAGGAACTCGCCACCACCTTCGAGCGCAACTTCGAAACTGAGATCCTCGCGTTCCAAGACGCGCACGAGAACCGCAAGCCGGATCGCGATGAGCTGGACTCCATCGTCAAGGCCATGCTCTTCGAGACCGTGTCGCGAGGGAGCTTCTTCGGCTTCACGTTCCGCCAAGGCTTCCGGCGCTTCCAGCTCGGCACGACCGACGACTTCCAAGAGTTGGCACCGCGGCCCGACGCGGTCACCGCGTCCGAGATCCTGCCCAGCGTCAAGTCCGACATCCGGCTGCTGCTACAGCGGGCGGGACTGCCAACCGGTGACGCCGATGTGCTGGCGAAGTTCAACGACATCCAGCGCGATCGCCGGCAGGCGACTGGCAACGACGTCATCACCTCTGGCCGCGTGCTCGGCGGTGGTGTCCGGTGAGCAGCGACTTCTTCACCGACGCGGAGATCCAGAAGCACTTCGCTCCCGTCGAGGACAGGGAAGGAGACGCACCTGGGCGGGAGGGCGTGGACCGCCACGGGCGCTTCTCGTTGGACGGTGAACTGGCCGGCACGCGTCTGCCTCCCGAAGAAAAGCCGCCGCTCCGACCCGAGCCCAAGAGTGAGGCAGAGATCGACCTCGATGGACTCGAAGTGGAGTCGCGACCCGAAGAGCGGTTGCCGAAGGCGAGTGCCCTTCTCGCGATGCTGCCGGAGAAGAACCCCGACCGCGTAGCTGAGCTGCGCAAGCTGTCGCGTGACACGGGCCTGCCTCCCGAGATGATGGAAGGACTGGAGCAGGAGTGGCGCGATCACGACGAGGGGCAGAAGCTCGATGAACTGAACCTTCCGGAGACCGCGCCTCGCGTGTTCGATTGGATGCGTCGCGACTTCGGCAACTTCCAATCCGCGTGGGACCAGGCCGGCTCGGCAAAGGCCGTCGAATCGCTGTCTCGCAACCTGGCCATCGTCTACCAGAACTCCGCCGGAGGGCTGTTCCTCCGAGATCTCGGCGCGAAGCTCGACGTTGGCGAGATGACAGTTGACCGCGGGAAGCTCGGGTCGAGGCTGTTCCAGGGCGACGCCGATGTCACGGACTTCGACTTGGCGCAGATGAGGCGGCGCAGCAAAGAGATTGGCGAGATCAGTGCGGCGGTGATGGCCAGGCGCTCGAATGTCTTCGAGGCCATTCCGTTCGTGATGGCGGAGAGCGTGCCGTTCATGCTGGACATCGCGCCGCAGGGGGCGGTCGGCGCCGGCGCAGCGATCATCGCGTCCAAAGTTCCCGGCCTTCGAGGCCTGCTGTCGGGCGGCGGCAACCAGTTGCTCAAGACTCCTGGCGTGGGGCGGTTGATCAAGAGGGCCGTGGCCAACAAGACCACAGCTCAGATCGCCGGCGGTGTCGGTGGCGCGCTGGCATCGTGGAACGCCACGTCCGTCGTCGAAGGCGGCAACCTCTACCTCGACCTGCTGGACGACTTCCCCGAGTTGGACAAGGACGACCCGGTCATTCGGTGGATCACGTTGGTGGGCGGGACGGCATCTGGAGGCCTCGAAGTTGCGGGCGACGTGCTGATGCTTCGAACGCTCAAGGGCGTCGGTGGGTTCGTGAAGCCCACCGAGTTCGTGCGCGGACTAGCGCCCTCGTTCATGCGTCGCGTCGCCCGCAGCCCCAGGCTCCGGCGGCTGCTTGAAAGTGTTGCCGGCGAAACATTCGTCGAGGCGTCGCAAGAGTTGCCGTCGCTCATCGGCGCGGAGATTGTGAAGACCTACTACGGCGCGGAACTCAAGGACGGCGTCGAGGTGACGTGGGGCCAGGCGCTCGAACGCGTGCTGACCGATCCCGAGACATGGGAACGGATCGGAGGATCCGCGCTGGCGGGCGCGCAGGGTGGCCTCGGGTTTGGTGGCCTCGGCACGACGCTCAGCCTCGTCACCGACAGCGGCCGGGCGCAGGGCAGCGAGCAAACCGAGTTCGTCATCGACCAGATCAAGAAGAACGTCGATGACATGCAGGCGCTGCGCGAACGCGACGAGGAAACACTCAAGGGTGCACTCGGCGCGGCGCTCGAAGAGGGACCGATCAAAGAGGTCCGCCTCGATGCGTCCGACCTCCGCACGCAGCTGCAGTCCGAGGGCACATCGCCCGAGGAGTTCTTCGAACACCTGGGGCAAGAGGCGGCGATTCGTGCGCTCGAACAATACGACAAGGCGCTGACCGACGGCGGCGACGTTGTGATCGCGATGGCCGACTACGCCGCAGGGCTCATGCACACTGCCCTGCACCCGGTGGCCGTGGCGAACATGCGGCTGCGGCCGGGCGACATGACGCCGACGCAGCGCGCAGTGTGGAAGAAGGAAGGCGCACCCGAAGCGATCGAGCAGCTCGCGGCAGAGGAGCGCGAAGAGAGCGAACAGATTTCCGCGACGGAGGCCTTCGTCACTGAGCTGTCCGAGAGCATCAACCGCCAGGTCAGCGCCGTGTCGCGGTTCAACGCCGAGACCAGCAGGTTGCAGGCGCAACTGTCGGCGCACGGCCTGGTCACGTTGGCCAAGCGGATGAACTTCAGCGACGACGCGGTCGCCGAGATGGTAAAGCTGCAGGTCGGTCGGCTGGACAGCGGCGAGATCGTCATCCCGCAGCAGCGCGCCCAGCTGCAGCCGCCCGACAGCAACTTCGTAGACCTCCTGGCCGAGCCGGGCGAATCGCAGCTCGTCGGCCCCGAGGCTGTGGTTGAAGACTCCGGCGGGATCCAAGTGCTCGACTCCTCGACCCCCGCACCGACGGGGGCGGAAGGCTCAGTATCGCGGCGCTACGTGAAGCGCGTGGACGGTGTGCCGGTGGCCGTGTTGCAAGTGAACTCCACCGACGGGCAAAACGCGGTGATTACGCAGACGTTCACGCACGCCGATCAGCGGAGGCAGGGGCACGCACGAGAATTGCTGGAGCGTGCACGCCAGGACTTCGAGCGCGTCGATCACAGCGATGACCTTAGTGTCGATGGCCGCGCGTTCGCGGAAGCGACGCTCGCTGATGGCGAAGTGCTCGCACCGCAAAGGGCACCGCAGTTCCAGCAGGACGCCGACCCGGCAACGGCGCTCGACTTCGACAACCTTTCCGAGCAGGCGCAGTTCATCACGATCACCAAGTGGATGGGTCGCAACGAAGACGGGTCGATCAATACCGACGACCTTCCGGAGATCCAAGGCACGGGCAAACGCGGCGACGTGATCACCGATGACCTCTACCGGTTCCTGACTCAGCGGGTGCACGACGAGTTCGGTGGCGATCTGTCCGAGCCCACCGAAGAGAACCTCGACATCCTGTCCGACGTCTTGGCGCATGAGACCAAGGCGGCATTCGAGAGCGCCGGCGAAAACGCCGCGGAGTGGTACCGCGAGAATCTGCAGAACGGGCTGGCCGCAGCGAGCGCAGTCTTCCCCGAGTTGGCGACCGACGAACGCGCGCGCTTCGCATTCACGATCATCATGGCGATTACCTCGCAGGAAGCGGCGGTGGCCGAGAACGTCAAGAACACGTTCGATATCTACGAGCAGTACCGCGTGGACAAGAAGTTCCCGAGCGTGCGCGTGGGCAAGGGCGGCGAGAACCTCGTGCCGTTCGACAACCTCAACGCGCTGATCGAACGCTTCGGCTTCGACGACGCGCTGCACTTCCTGAACTCCGACTTCAAGGTCGGTGAACTGGAGGCCATCGGCTACTCGATCGGATCGGAACTCGTCTCGACCGTCGTGCCTGGCAGCGTGATCTTCGGCCCCAAGATCGGCGCGTTCTTCCAGAACCTGTCCGGCAACTTCGAACCCATCACCTTCGACCGCTGGTGGATGAAGACCATGGGCCGGATGATGGGCAACGCAATCGAGCTGGATCCCAAGGTGAAGGCGGCCAAGCTCAAAGGCTTCGAGAAGGCGGCGCGCGAGTACCCCGACAAGCTGAAGGAGATCACCGGACGGAAGGCGCTGCCGAAGACGAAGGCGCAGCGTGCAGCCCTGGCCGACAAGGTCTTCGGTCACTTCGTCAACGGCAAGTTCAAAGACAAGCACCCGCTGACCTACGCCGCGAAGGGCTTCGCCGAGTCGGGCAAGACGATCGTCGATGCGGGGAGCGGCGGGAACCGCGCGTGGATGCGACGCATTGTTGAGCGAGCGCAAGAGAAGCTGAAGGCCGCCGGCGTCGAGGTGGACAACGCCGCTCTGCAAGCGCTCATGTGGTACCCTGAAAAAGACTTCACGAGGGGCTACGAAATTGGCACATCGAGAGCCGACCCAACCGACTTCCAGCAAGAAATCACAAAGCTCGTCGCCGAGCGAGACCCAGGTGCAGACACTGAGGGACTCATCGCCGACGCTGCGCGACGTCGAGCCGGATCTACAGCTGCCATCAGCCGACCCAAGTTTGCCGAGCGAGCACGACGTAAGTTTGTCGCGCACAACGGACTCCTCGGACTCCGATCAGAGCTTCGAGCAAACGCTGTTGCAGAACCTGAAAGCGAGAAGGCCGGACCTTACGGAGTCCGAGCTGGCGGCACAGCTAAAGGGTCACGGGTTCTAGGCCCAGACGTCAAGGCGGTCAAGCGCACCGCCAACACCCGCACCAAAAACATCCTCGCGAAGATCGGGCTCAAAGCTCCAGAGATGTTGGAGCTGGAGGGCGATCGCTCAGCTGCGCTCTTCCTCGAATCCATCACCGATGCCAAGGGCGCGATCGAGCACGGCGCTGCGGTCGAGACCAAGACCGAGGAGGAGTACAAGCAGCTGCGGCTGTTCGTCACTCCCGACCTGCAGGCCGGCTTCGCGCTCGCCGGCGACGACATCGTCAGTCTGTTCTCCACCGGCACCGACTCCGTGAAGGGCTCGGCCGTCGCGATGATGGTGCTCGGCATTCAGCAGGGCGGCCGGCGTCTCGATGCCTTCGACACCGTGCTGCCCGACATCTACTCGCAGCTGGGCTTCCGCGTCGTGTCGCGTCTGAACTGGGACGACACGCAAGCCCCACCTGGCTGGGACAAGGCGACGTTCGAGGCGTGGAACGGCGGCGAGCCCGACGTCGTGTTCATGGCGTACGACCCGGATCACATGGAGGTTTACACCGGGCAGAGCGAGGGCACGCTGTTCGAAGACTTCGGCGAGGCCGCCGAGCTGCAGCGCGTCGAGGTCGAGAAAATCGCGAAGCGCCGCTCCATCGAGGGGCTCGGTGCCGTCGCGTTCCAGCCCGACGACGCTGGGCAAGTTGGGCAAACTGGGCAAGTTCCCCAAATTGCCCAACCCGTCGGCGCGGAAGTGTTGATCCCGAAGCCCGGCCAGGTGTTCTTCCAGCCCGCGTTCCATGGCACGCCGCATCGCTTCGACAAGTTCACACTCGATCACATCGGCACAGGAGAGGGCGTGCAGGCGTTCGGCTGGGGCCTGTACTTCGCAAGCCGCAAGCAGGTTGCCGAGTACTACCGAGAGCAGCTTGTCGCCGATGCTGGCTCACGCGAGCTGGATCTGTTCGACATCACTGTTCCTGAAAACACGGACTTCCAATTGCACGGTTCGTTGCGCGTAATGGCGAATCGCATGTTCCGAGCGCAGGACTTGGAAGGCGAGATCGCGAGCGACACCCTGCTCGAAAACACGATTACGGAACTCAAGGCGCATCGGGATGACATGCGCCGACAGTTTCGCGACAGGCACGAGCTTCAGGTCCGCGACCCCGTCACGCCGAGCGAGATCGAACGCGCGGAACTGTTGGTGTCGCAGGCAGAGGCGCTTACCCCCGACGACGTAAGCGTCCGCACTCCCGGCCCAGGACAAGTCGCCGAAGTAGACATCCCCGAGTCCAGCGAGTTGCTCGACAATGACCTCGCGCTCAGCGAGCAGCCAGAAGGCGTCAAGGCGAAGATACTGGCCATGCTCGCCAACTCCCCGCTCAGCGAGAAGACTCGGGCGGTGGTCGTGACGCTCCCCGCAGAGATCAACGGCGAGATGCTCTACAGAATGTTGGCTAATGCTCACGGCGGGATCGATGGAGCGGAGAAGGCTTCGATCACATTGCGCGAAGCCGGCATCCCCGGCCTGCAGTACAACGAGGGGCAGCTTTCGGGTGGCTCGCGTCCTGATGTCGTAATTTCTGGCGACGTGCCAGCGCAGCACGCAGATGCACTGCAGCGACTCCTACAGGCTGCATCGAGGGTCAAGAGCAAGCCGACGGATCCTGTGGATCTCCTGGAGATCGCGCTGCTTGAACAGGAATCCAACGTATTCGACACAGAGAAAAGCCACCGGAAGAACGGGGCAAGCGATGCTGCACAGGACGCCCTGCAGGCAGAGCGCGAAGTGCTCGACGCGTTGCGCGACCTTACGCCGGACCAGATCACGCTGGAGACGCCGAAGAACTTCGTCATCTGGGACGAGGAAGCGATCGGCGTGTTGCGCGCATTCTTCCAACCCGGCGACGACGGCGCGACTGGTGAAGGTGGCGGAACCGGTGGCCGGCCTGGACGAGGGCCTCGTGGTCTCGCGCAGTTTCCCGCGACGTTCGGCCTCACGCCGACGACCATCGCGTTGGCCGATCACGCCGACAAATCAACCTTCCTCCACGAGACGTGGCACGTATTGATCGAAGTGCTCGGACAGCTCGCGCAACGCGACGATGCCCCGGCACAGATCGTCAACGACTACAACGCGCTGCTCGCGCATGTAGGGCTCGAACCTGGCCAGCCGTTGGTGGATCCGGCAGAGATAGATCCCGCGCTCGAAGAGTGGGCAGCCGCAAAGGCCTCGGGCGATGCGGTCGCCATCCGTGCAGCCGAAGCCAAGATCAATCACGCCAACCGTCACGCCGAGACCCTGGCGCGCGAAGGCGAACGCTACTTGCTGCAAGGCCGAGCGCCGAGCGCCGAACTGCGCAGTGCGTTCGCTCACTACCGCCGCTGGCTCCAACACGTGTACCGCAACTTCCAAGAGTTCTTCGGCGTTGCGCCGAGCGATGAGATCAACGACATCTTCGACCGCGTCCTGGCAACGGACGAGCAGATCGAGCAGGCGAAGGCGACGCAGAAGACGGGGCGGCTGTTCCGCGAGAAACCAGACGACATGACGGACGCCGCGTGGCAATCGTTGCGCCTGGCGGAGAATGCTCGCGACGACGAAGCGTACGAAACGCTCGCCGCCGAGCAGAGCAGAGCGGACCAACGTGCGCTCGACGATCTCACCGAGGACCGGCGCGCCGACATCCGTGACGAAGTCGAAGTGCAGCTGCGTGCCGATCCAGCTCACCAGCTCAGGCAGTGGTTGGCGAACGGCGTGTGGATTGGTGAGGGCACCGGGCCGGACGCGGAGAGCGTGCCGCGCGGGAAGCTCGACGCCGACGACGTGCCGGACGAATGGCTAGAACGATTGCCGCGCGGATCCAACGGAGTGATCGCTGGACCGAAGGCCAAGAAGTACGACTCGTTCTTCCTCGCCAACATCTTCCTCGGCCAGGGCGGCAGGAAGGCTGTCGAAGTCGAAGAGATGTACGAGATGCTGTCGCGCACGCTGCCCCTGGCCGAAGCAATCGAGGCGGAGACCGCCCGGCGCGTGGAGGCCGAGGGCGTCGGCGCGGTCACTGGCGAGGACTCGATCGGAGCGATCCACAACGAGTCCGGCGCGAAGGTCACCCGGCTGGGTCTCGCGCAGCTGCGGCGGATGGCAGACCGCCAGACGAAACTGTCGCCAAAACCCACCGGCCAGGAGACGCCGGAGGATGGCTCAGGAGAGCCCGACCAGCCCGGCGTCACAACGGGTGAAGATCTCGATCCGGCTGGCGCACCGCCCACAGGGCGCGGTGAGGAGGCGGAAACCGAGGGATTCGCTGAGCGCCGCCGTGAGCGAGATCAGCGGCAGGTGATCGCGGACCAACGCGAGATGCGTCGCGTCGCCCGGCGCGACGTCCAGCGGACCAAGATCTGGCGGCTCAGCCCCGAGAAGCACTCGGCTGCCGAGCGGCGAGCTGCGGACAAGAGCCGGAGCTTGGTGCTCGCGGAGCGCTTCGCGGAAGCCGCCGACTGGCTGCTCAAGGAGATGTACAACCACTTCGCGTACCGGGAAGCTCGCAAGGCCCAGGTCGAAGTCGACAAGCACATCCGATTCCTGAAGCGGTACGACAAGCGCAGCGTGCAACAGGCGATCGCGAAGGCCGGACCCAGCGACCAGACTCCGTTCTGGGATCAGATCGAACTCATCCTCCACGGCCTGGAGATCCGGCAGTCGCAGTCCACCTTCGAGGGCGTGCAGTCGCTGGCCAAGTTCGTCGACGGGCTGGCCGAGGAAGACGGGCGCGCGTTCGGCTTCGACCCCGATCAGATCACGTCGCTTCTCACGCGTCGTCACTTCAGGGAGCTGACCGTCGAGGAGTTCCGCTCGATTCGCGAGGCGGTGCAGAACATCGAGAAGGCTGCGAAGGACGATCGCAAGATCACGGTCGCAGGCGAACGCCAGGATCTCGACGACGCTGTCGATACGATCGTCGTCGAAATCGAAGAGGCGGGTGAAGCTCTCCCGAAGAAGAACGAGGACAGCCCTGGCATCGGCGGCAAGCTTGTGTCTGGAACTCGCACCGTCCACGCATGGCTCGCCAAGCCCGAGTCTTTCATCCGATCGCTCGCGGGCTTTGCTCCTGGCAGCTTCATCCATGACGCTCTGTTTCAGCGGTTCCGCGACGCGCAGTTCAAAGAGCGCCGGATGATGGAGGACATCACGGGCCGCGTCTCCGCAGCGTTCGACGCGTGGGGCTCGGCGCTCGAACAGGCGACGATGGGTTCTTCGTTCAACAAGGTCTACGTGAAGGAGATCGACTGGCACTTCACTCGCGAGGAACTCATCTCCATCGGCCTGAACTCGGGCAACGACGAGAACCGCATCGCGCTGCGACGTGGGCGCGAGAACGAGTTCGATGGGCAGACCGCGTGGACCGAAGAGCAGCTCGACGCCGTGCTCTCTCACTTGACGCGTGAAGACTGGACGCTGATCCAAGAAATCTGGGACTCACTCGAAACGATGTGGCCCGAGATCTCCGCGCTGCTCACTCGCGTCGACGGGCTCCCGCCTCGCAAGGTCGAGGTGCGACAGGTCGAGACGAAGTTCGGCACGTTCCGCGGCGGCTACTACCCGTTGAAGTACGACCCGAAGAAGAGCTGGATTGCGCAGCGGCGGGATGCGCAGGCCGACGTCAACCGGTTGTTCGGTGGCGGGTCTCTCCACATCACGACGAAGGCAGGCGCAACGAACGAGCGGATCGGATCAGGCGGTCAGGCGGTCAAGCTCGGCCTCGACGCACTGTTCCGGCACGTCGACGAAGTGATCCACGACCTCACGCATCGCGAAGCCGTGATGGATGCCCTGCGCATCATCAACCACCCGAAGTTCCGCAACGCCGTCACGGCGGTGGCCGGTCAAGAGATGTACGACATGCTGCGCCCGTGGATCCAGCGGATCGCTGGCGAGCAACGTGACGCGATGGATCCGATCGCGAAGATCCTGCGCCGCGCGCGTGTCGGTGCCACGGTCACCGCCATGGGCTTCAAGGCAACGACCGGCATGATGCAGTTCACTGCTGTGTTCTCTGGTGCGGCAACACTCGGGCACCGCAGGATGTTGAAGGCGCTGCTTGATTTCTCGCAGCCGCATCAGTTCCGAAAGACGTGGGACTTCGCGCTCGAACACTCGAAGGAACTGCGCGATCGCGTGCAGTCGCTCGACCGCGACATCAACGACACCGTGAAGCGCTTGACGACGTCGGGCCTGACTCGGACCGCGGACGCCGCCTACTTCTGGCACATCGGGATGATGGACATGCTCGTGTCGGTCCCCACGTGGATGGCCGGTTACACGCAGGGAATGGAAGAGCTGTTCGACGGGGACGAGCGCAAGTCGATCGCGCACGCCGACGCCATGCTTGTGCAGTCGCAGGCCAGCGGCGCGGCCAAAGATCTGTCGAGTGCCCAGGGTGGCGGCGAGACCCAGAAGCTGTTCACCATGTTCTTCACCTACATGAACGCCCAGTACTCTCAGGTCTGGGAGGATCTCCACAACATCAAGCGAGGCCCCAATATCGCATCGAGGCTCCACGCGTTCGGCGACCTGTTCATGCGCCTGGCCGTGGCCACGCTCGTCGGTGAGCTGCTCGCGGGTCGCGGCCCCGATGAGGACGAGACCGTCGTCCACTGGGGGCTCACGAATGTCGTGGTTTCGGGCTTCGGTATGATCCCGGTCGTCAGGGAAATGGTCAGTGCGGCGCTCACCCGGTACCGGTTCCAGATGTCGCCCGTCGAGGGCGCTCTCGAAAGCCCGGTGAAGTTCATTGACCAAAGCTTGCAAGGGGAGTTCGACGAGCAGTGGGCACGATCGGTCGTGGACATGTTCGGCTTTGCGTTTCAACTTCCGGCCCGTCAAGGCTGGATCACGGGCGAGTTCATCTGGGACTACGCCAGCGGGGATGCGGACAGCGAAGGGTACGAAGTGCTTCGCGACCTGCTCTTCCCGCGACCCAAAGAAAGGAGATAACGATGAAGGCACTGTGGAAGAGAATGGCGTGGCTGATCGTGTTCGCGATGATCCTGGCGTTCTCGTCGCCGGCGCTTGCAGGCACCAAGTGGACGCACGACAAGGCGGGGGCTGGGACGCAGGTGGCCTGGATGCTGCCGGTGGACGGCGACACGCACGAGAGAAAGGCTTACTGGGTGTTCGATGCCGTCGAGCGCTCCAACTGGATCCGAGTTCCCAACGGGTTGCATGGCCACTTTTGTGTGACGGCCGACACCGCCGACGAGCTGGGCAACGGCGTGCAGGTCAACCTGCTACGCAGTCTACTTGGCGCTGACGAGACGCCCGACGCCAACTTCAGTGCGGTCGTACTCGGCTTGACGTTGACGGGCGAGGGCTCGAACCGTTGCATCGACAACCTGCCACCCGGCTGGTACCTGGGCGACTCGTTGCTCAACCCGGCGATCGCGGCAGGCATGGCCTCGATGAAGACCACCAAGGGACACTGAGAGGGGGCGCGTCATGAGAGTTCTGCTTCTCGTGCTGCTCGTGTTGTTGACCACGCTGCCCTCGTTAGCGGACGGTCCTACCTTCGGGACGGGCGGCACCGCTGGCGTTACGCCGCTCCACGCTTCTGCCGATAGCGGCGGGAACGCGGGCAATACGGACATCGGTGCAGTGGGCGTCGGCACCTACGTTACAGCCGTGCTGAGCCTGACCGAGGTCGTCGATACAACGCTCGACTTCAACACGGACGACCCCGACTATCTTTGCTACACGGGGGCAAGCACCGAGAGCGTGATGATCACGTCCGCGCTCGCGTTCCAGCAGTTCGGTGGTGCTCCAGCGCTGGTCACAACCACGTTCGCGAAGGGCTTGACGGGCGTTCTCGGTACGCCTTTCGGCGAGGCGTTCCCTCGCGATATGGGCTCGACTGCCAAGAATGGTATGGGCGCAGTGGACGCGACGACGACGTTGGCGACCAACGAATGCATCAGCATGCAACAGAAGTCCGACACGGCATCGACCGTCACGACGATCACTGGCCTGAGCGTTCACATCACGCAGCCGGGGGTGAGTGGCGGGGGCATCAATCAATCGGCGTGCAGCGAAGACTTCGCCGAGTTCCGTTTCGATGGCGGCACCGTCACAGAGAACATCACGCTCGACACCAGCATCTCTGTAATGAAACAGATCGCCGCATTCGATGACAGTTGGTTCACGAAGACCACCAACACGCCCGGCTTCGCCGCCTGCTTCACGGATGTCTCTGACGTTCACGTCACCAAGTCGATGCACTTCCGGTACGACTGCGCGAGTCGGTACTTCAAGATCGATGCGGCATGGAGCGGCTTCGTCAGCTCGGCTGGTGAATACAAGACGGCGATCGGGGTGAAGTCGTCCAGCACGGCGATGACCGCATTCGACAGTCTTAACGGTTCGTCAGCGGTCACGTACGTCTTTTCTGCCATCGGTTTTGGGCACCACGTAATGAGTCATCGTGTCGCGCTCAATAACGGCGACCACATTTCGATCCTGGCGGGCAACGTCACAGCAGGCTCGACGCCGCTGCTTTACACGACTGACGGCACGTTCATGTCGTTCACTTCAGAAGAATGTATGAGGGGGTCAGCACCATGAAGTTTCTTCTAGTACTCGTAGCTCTCGTCTTCGCGCTCGGCGCGTCGGCAGACGGGCCGACATCCGGGGCTGACTCGGTCGATCACGTCGATGTGATCGTCGGCGCAGATCCTGCCGTCAAGGAGACCTCCAACCCCAACGATGGAGACGATGACGGGACGAACAACCCAATCATCTGCACCAAGGCGAACGGCGAGTGCTTCTATCGCTCGCTTACCACTGGCTGGTGGGCGGCAACATCGACGAACACAACCGACGCCACTACTTGGTCTGCGATGCAAGAGGGGGTGCTGGAGGAGTACACGTTCGAACCGATCACGGGTACCCACAACCACGCGACTTACGATGTCGCGAAGTGCTGGATTTTGCAGACCAACTCTCTCAGTACCAATGCAGTGACGCTGTGTACCGCGCAAGACCGTACGAACAAGGCTTACCCGACAGACGTGCTGATCACAGGGATCTCTGCTGTCACATTTGCCACCATCTCAGGAACTGAGGGCTGCG
>Ga0255047_10001726_pt1 | contig 15312 bp, 33 predicted proteins | sample JV7_2_1_MG_FD_183640 | JGI IMG/M metagenome (GOLD analysis project Ga0255047, IMG submission 183640) | Seawater microbial communities from Jervis Inlet, British Columbia, Canada - JV7_2_1 | ecosystem: Environmental > Aquatic > Marine > Inlet | place: Canada: British Columbia | collected 2016-10-06
TGACTTGCCAGAGCCAGCCCCGCCCATCATCACAAGATGTCTACACTCGTCAAACCAATACGGAGCGTACACCCTGTTGCATGTGTTTAGGTCTATGGTCGCGCTTACTTGCAATTAAGGCACAAGCCCCCATAATCTATCGTTACTGTCTTTTGCTTGTCGCTCAAGTCTTTCGACATATTGTTCTAATACCAAAACACGCTCTTTATATTTATCTCTCTGGTCTTTAATAACACTATTTGAGAACTTATATCCCTCATAAAGTTTTGAATACATATCTCGCTCTACCTCTAACTGTTTGATTTTATCCATCCCTAATCCCTCCAAGTTGTCGCGCTTACTCCCAATTAATCACCGTGTAATAAATTCTATTCTTCGCTGAAGTTGTCTGTTCTTTATATCAAGCTCTTTGATTCGTGCATCTGCCTCTCGTTTTAAATACCACTCTGTCTCTATTCCCTCAATCGTAGCATTGTATGGTGTCATCCCTAATCCCTCCAAGAATCTTTAAGGTTATAATACACAGCCTCAATCCATGCGTGCAGATTACACGCTAAAAAGTAAGCAAAGCCCACAACCCAGCAAAGACCGACCATCAACAGAAACGGGGTGAACCACACAGCCCACATGAGCATATAGACAAAGACACACAACGCGCCTAATTCGTCTGTTGTTTTAGCCATATTAAACCAGTCTCAGTATAGCACTAACACCACAGGCAAACAATAGCAACACGCCAAGCCCTACGGTTATGTAGAACAGAAGCTCCCAGAGTGTTAGTAGTTGCTCATCATTTAACATCTATAAATCTCTGCGATACGGGGTCGTATTCTTTACCCGCCTGTATCGCGTCTGCGTCCATATGACCCCTTAAAGCTGTATTGCATACGCCTTCACACCCGCAAGTCATTACATGAGGACAGGGGCTATCTGGTATATCCTCTCTATGCTTCATTATCTCTTCGGCTATCTCGTTACAGTCGCGCACTATTTCGATGTGTGCTAAGTGCTCGCCCGGCACGTATTCTGTGGGTAGCACACTAGTCACCAGCCGTGTCAGTATCTCTCTCTTGTCGTTCATTCATCTTCTCCTAAAAAAGATTCGGTTAATGTTACGAGCCAGCTACTGTTGTTGCCTCTACAAATTTAGTGTTTAACAACTCAATAACCTTATCGCAAGAGTCTGCATCTAATACCCATTCCTTCATGGTTTCAATGTCTGTATCAATAGCTACACATGCTCGCTGTCGTAAACGCTCTGATATTCTAGTTAGCCTTAATGTTACCCTTTGTATGTCTTTGTCTGATAATGTTTCTTCCTCTATAATTGTATCAATAGCGAACTGTAACTCCAGCATCATGCGAGATTGTGTTGGATATTTTAAATCCATCTTCTCTACTTGGTCTTTTCTTGCTCGTATTTTATCTAAGGCTCTCATATCATTCTCCTTTTTTATCTTGTCGTTCATTCTGCGCCCTCCAGTGTTACGTACCAGTGCCAGTCGTCACGGTTGTAGACTTCTCGACCAACATGCATTGAAAGTTCTTACTCATACCCACCCCTTCTCTGCTAGAATCAATTCAGTTGCCCAGAAAGTGATTTCTTTTAGGTCGTAATCGATGAGGACGTCTTTTATCTCTGAATGGGGGAACCATACCGCGTTGCCCTCTACGTCCTCTACACATATGGCGTACTCATCTTCCCGAATAAAGCCGACCTCTTGTTCAAAATATTCGTTACTCATTGAGCTTCTCATTTCTTTTCCTCCAGCGTTACGTACCAGCCCCAGTGGTTATCATTAAACCCGTTCCATTCTTCCGAGTCATGCCAGTCTGCCATACAGCACTGTTCTTCTGTTAAATCTTGGGGGCATATCGCCTCAACGCTAGAAACGGTATACCGATTACGTGCAAACAATTCTGGCATGGTGGACGCGGGTTGCCATTTACAATGGATATCATCATCCCATGTATACTTTTTCCACGCTTCATAGTCTGGTAAATCAAATGACTCTTGTGTTCCATCCCGAAAACCTATGTTTATTGAATACTTACCCCTATCCATAAGTGCGCCTCCCCAGAATATCCATTCCTCACGCTCATAGAGAATGTCATTGGGCGCGTGGGGTGGGTCTTGTTTATAAAACTCACCATCTAGCTCAGCATACCACCCCAAAAACTCTGGAATATCTGCTGCGTGGTCAACATCTCGATAGCTCGCTTCAATATCACCTTCCGGCTGGGGATTCATCAGCACCCAGAATGCAGATGCGCCTTTAATAAACGTATCAGGTAACGGTTGCGCCTCTACCTGCGCTTGCGTGCTATCCTTGAGTATTGACTCTATCGTTTTATTATCTTTGATTCCGTGGTCCCATCCACATACTCCTGAATCATCGCTCATATCACCACCTCTCCTTTTGTGTTTATGTAAATACGTCTAGCAAAACCATAACATATCGTATAAACCGAGTCAAGCACTAATCGTCCTCATCAACCATAATGGCATCGAGTAGCGCAACAGCCGACTCTCTAGCCTTCTTTACCAGAGTCAGCGAATGCGCCACCATCTCATCGTCTGTAATCTTATCGCAGAAGTCAACGAATCTCTGCATGTCGCACATCCCCACAGTCAGCGACCTTATATCAACCTCGATAACAGTCTTCTCGTTATGGGTTATCATGTCCTCTATTTCGTCAAAATCCTCATCCGGGACTCTTTCTTGCAGGTATTTTCTGAGTTCATCATCCATCGTCCCGCTCCTCTGGTTCTAAGCAAGTAAGTGTCGCATCGTCTGGTACTTCCATAACAAGAACTGGGCTATACGTTCTGTGGTCTGTATTTTGTTCAAACCTCATAGCCCAATTAGGGATGTGTTTATCATCGTCTTCGTCGAATCTGGCAATACCCACCATCCAGCCACTAACCCTATCAGGTTCACAGTAATGACCCACAACCATAACCGACTCATCCCCTGATTTTACAACCCATCGAATTGGGCGACCATCGGCACAGTTATCCCACGGGTCTCTGTCTTCCCCAAAGTTATCATCGCTGTACCCCGAAAACCTAAACTCTTTACTCATCTTCCCGCTCCTCTGGTTTGATTATCGTAACATTAACCGAATGCTCCACATCCAGCTTCGATGTAAACATACCACAGTTCTTGCCTAGTAATTCAAGTGCTTTATTAGAATGCCCTAGCTCGTCCGTTTCGACCGCCCTAGTATGATTGCCTACCAAGTTCTCTACGACCCAGTCAGCATCAACCTGTGTGCGCTGTGAGCGTTCCTGTATGCGCTTGGATAGCTCCGATTGAATCTCTGGTTTACTTAGGTTTTCATGTCCGATAGCCGATGCCGACTTTTCAGAGTATCCAGCCCGAATCGCTGCCTGTGTAGCGTTCAGGTCAACCATGTATTCTTCTACGAATTTTGTCTGTTTAGCGTTAAGCATTATTGTACCCATATAGATATAACTGTTGACATCCTCATAATATCAACCATCTCAAAAACTGGTCAAAGCTGAAACCAGCGACAAAGCCAATAGAAAAGATTAAAAACAATGCTGTCTTTACAAGTTTGTGTTCCTCTGCTTTTCGCACATTTTCCCAATAAAGCAAGTATGGTTCACTTCTTTCATACCCACCCTGATTACTCATCCTTGTCACCCGCTATCGCATCACCCAAATCCTTTGCACCTTTGGTTATCCCGTTGACCACGATAGCTGGTGCCTCTGTAACTGTCTCAACAATTGATTCGAATATTCCTTTAATCATGATTACCCCTCGCTATCTCGACATCTACATCCTCATCGCCCAAATTAGTAAAGTCGTGCTTCCTCGACCCGTTCTCAGTATTACACTCATGAATCACCAATGCTTCTAGAGAAGTATCACACACAATCTTCGCAGTGATACCCCTTAGTAAGTCGCTGTTGTCGTTGCGTATATCCCATAACCACTCATCGAACTCTGCCGAAACCATTATAGTACTCGCCTTACTACCCTGCAAGAAGTTTAAGGCATTATTAAACGCCTTCAACTCCAGCATATCCATTTCGGATGCGATATTTTTACCCATCATTCCCTCCTTATGTAATTTTATGCGATTAACCCTACATATAAATATCTATATGTAACTTTATCCATTAAACCTTACATATAGACTATACCACTATATCCCAATGAATGCAACATCATAGGAGCAAGTCGAGCCAGCGTCCGTGAATGTCAGCAAATGATTATCTGTATCGGTCACATCGAAGCCCAGAGCTGTTGGGTCTGTAATACAAAACCATGCGCCCGGTGCCAATGTGATTGCCCCTGTGTCACTCGCGTTAAACGGAGCATTCCATGCGGTGGTAGCGTTCTTGTTACCAACAATCAGAGAGCCAGCCGATGTAGCCAGATTCTTGACATAAATCATCTTTACGCCTGTAATCGCGTGAGCCTGTCCGAGAGAGTCAAGCCCAGCCCCGCCACCTGTGTCGAAGGCAGCAAGGTCGAACATATCCAAATCTTCCGCCTGTGCTGCTGTCAATGCGCGTCCTTCGTCATACCACATTCGCTGAGCCTGATTAGCCCCGGTGCCGTTAGAGAATGAGTTTGTAGAGTTTATGATGTGTTGGTCGCTTGCTGTACTTGAGTCATTCGTCAGTATTCCATCGAATGAAAATTTAACTGTGCCTTTGAAACTTCGTGCCATTGTTCTTTATCCTTGTTTTAGTGTCGCTCTATAGAAATTATTTATCCTTAAAACACAAATAAGCCCCTGCTACTAAAAGCATGAGCCATAGTGTTATCCTTCCGATTTGCCAACTAGCCACAACTCAACAACCGCCATGCTTCTGCAACCACTGCTGGTACTTGTCCGTTCCCAATAGCTTTAAGTCTGTCCATCCTATGACCCACCCCATGAGCCACTCTACCCAATTGGGGTTTAGTTGTCCCGTCTGGGTCTGCTGGGTCTTGCTCCCACCATACTTGACCACGTTTGGCAGTTTGTCCATTCTCGATTTTCCGTCTTTGCGTATCAATCCATCCGGACCGCTCGCCCCTTTTGCATCGCTCACTGTTGGTGTCGGATACATTTTCACCTGTGTTGCTAGCCCGTCCCCCGATTTTTTGCTTAGACCTTTCTTGTTGTAGTTTCCGTGCTGTGTAGGAGTCGCCCAAAACTTCGGGCTCATTACTTGTTCCAATAGGCACCCCGGCGAGTCCTGCCTTCCTGTCGATGCCCTCATATCCTGCCTCTTTTCTCTGCGCTCCTCGTTCGGTGCAATCTGCACCACCGATGGAGTCAGCCAAAATCCAGAGCCTATCTCTCTTATGCGGAGCTCCCACTTCGGCAGCCGATAACACTCGCCACCGTACATCATACCCGCTCTCGCCCAAGTCTCCAAGTATTCGTCCGAAATATCGTCCATCATCGATGGAAAGCAACCCTGAGACATTCTCCAAGAATGCGAATCTGGGTTGTACTTGACGTATGACCTCGAGGGTTTCTCCCCACATATTTCTGCTATCGTCTTTACCTGCTCTTTTTCCTGCGTGACTGAATGGCTGACACGGGAAGCCTCCAGAGACAACATCAACCATTCCCTGATATGCTCTGGCGTACCCCTCACTAATGAATGCTCGGATATCCCCGAATATTGGTGCTTCGTCAAGGATTCCGTCTTTGATTCTAGCTCTAAGGACTTTTTGACAGTATTCGTTGAACTCGACATATCCTACAGCCTCCCATCCTAAAAGTTTTGTACCCAACAACCCGCCACCAGCACCGCTGAACAGGCTAAGTTCTCTCATTTCTTAACCTCCCATCTCAGCACGTAACGTGTTCCGATTCTGCACCAATGCCACAAAGTCAGAAAGCTCTATGGTCGCTAACCAGCCTGTTCCGTTTTTCTTATGCATCACAACAGGCGACTGACCCGGAGCGCAATCCTCCATCATTTTATCCATAGCTTTATGAATGTTTAGCTTCTCGACACACTTGCACTCAATATCGAAGTCGGCATCGTTGACCTCTGTACATATCACATCATCAGAGCCATGACCGCCTTGATACTGTACGCCTCGTCTAGCCTCAAATCCGTATTCTTTGAGTTCATTAGCAAGAGCCCTCTCGCCTCGCTTACCTTTTTGATTGCTGTTTATTGGCATTGCCTTGAATCCTCTCCCACGTAAAAATAAAATAGCCGGGGTGAACCAACACCCCATAACTCAACTCCAGCATCAGGCTAACAGTACAACTTCGGCTTGCCACCATCGGTCGAGATTTACTCAACACAGACATTATATCGGGTGTATACGCCACCAACAATGTCAGCTTGTCATTGTCGCCTTTTTGGTTTAGCTTGTGAGCTTAGGCTATAAAAAACAGGGTACAGATTAACGGTTGCCAAATCATACAGAGAGTGTACACTCTTTATCTGTGCTGGGGTCGAACCAGCGCGTCTTGAGCACTGTACCCTAAAACTTATTCAAATTTTAAGTCCCTGAGCGATAAAGCCAATAGCTCGAAGGGGAAACAAAGAGCCATAGTCAATCTTTATCGACTCAGGGTAAAACTGATTCAACTTTTATTGATTGAGTCTATCTGTTCCTGTATATCGTCGCCATACTTAACAGCGTCAGCGATATCTATATCCAGTATATCATCCGTATCTGGCTCAACACGATTTAGGTCTTCCAACACATCTGATATGATTTCGCATTCAATTCGTGCTGCTTCCAGCCGTTTCTTTAGCTTCGCGGATACCGCTTCGATTCGGTCGCTCATGATTTACGCTCCCTGCGTCATCAATAAACTCGTCAAATGTTTCCAGTATATCGTTTACCGATTTCCTGATTTTGTATTGTTCATACTTGCCCCCTGACCAAAACGCGAACGCAAACGTGATAACCAGAGCCATTATGAACAATATTATATCTTTAGTGTCCATGTGGAGCCGGGATGAACGGTCGCTTTACAGTCCAAGACTGTCGCGTCTGTTCAGTTGAACAAGCAAATACTGTTCTGTATGCCTGTTTAATTATATAAAAAACGTTCATCCCGGCAAAGCCTTATTGAGTATTTGGCGCGTCTGTAATCAACACATCAGCCGTTAATAGTGCATCAAGCCATGATTCGCCCGTAAACTCACCATTCGCGTCAAATACAATCCTCGCAGCATACGCGATTCGCAATATCCGAAGGTCGGCAACATCAGACAACACCTCAGAATGAATCAAACCAGCCATAGTATATTTAGGATTCTGCCGAAGGGGTCCAAGACCGTAAGACATTAATAGCCACGTATCCGCAGCCTCCATAGCAGCTTTAGCTTTATATTTAGCGTTCGGAAAGTCACCATCGTTAAGCTCATAGAAGGCTAGAGCGATAGCCCCAGCCTCCATGAGTACCACTGTGTCCCCCGGAGCATTCCCGTTCCCGAACCCCGGCATCGTCGCACACCCCGAAAACATTAGTACAACTGCTAACCCTGCAAGTAATTTATTCATCTTGTCTTTTTCCTTTTGTTGTTAATACCATAGCACAGGCTTTATTTGCATTCAAGCCTATCGAACTAAGTGCGAGCCGTCTATGACTATTTCGTCAATATCTAACCCTGATACCGATATGGAGCCTGATTCTAGTTTTTTTACATCAAGGTAGAATACATCTATACCTGTATTAAATTCTGCATAGTCGCGGTCTATTCTTTTTGCTATCTTAATCTCAGCTTGTACACCTGTGGACACAGCCCAGCCGTCAGCGCATATGACATACATCTTGCTACATGCGCGTATAAATTCCCTGTCTATATTCCCCCAGAATTCCCAATCACCCGGCAACTCCCTCACTTTTGTCATTGGGTGCGAGTGCGTTATCGGTGAATAAACAACCTCGCCCCTCGCTGATAATTCGGCTGCGATTGCTGTAGTTAATGAGAAGCTGAACTCCTCCCGTCCTGTGTATGGTATCGCTAGATATATCAATTGTTTTCTCCCTGTTTTCTGATTCTCTCTCTAATTCGTTTTACTATTTTATCGCGCCACTGTGAGTCGTAGTGCGGTATAACCCTCTCTGATATCTCGATAAGCTCGTCAAGGTCTTCTGTCGTTCTGGGACCCATCACGACCAGCATGTCAACAGACTTGTTGAGAGCCTGATTGCCTCCTATCCTTACGCCCCAGAAATAAGCGACAGCGTACATTCTGCCGATTATCTTGTATCTGGATATCTTGCGCCTGTTGAGCTTGAACTCAAAATCGGCTGTCATTTTGTACATCTCCCGGAACTCGCTATCTGGGGGCAAACAGAATGGGATTATGTAATACCAGAAGTCGTGAATTCGGCATATAGCTATCGAGTGTCGCGCCCTGCCTAGCCATCTAAAGCCTTTAGGTATGCTGCACCCATCACATATAACCTTGAACCATTCGGGGACTACTAGCCCCATGAGCAATATTCCCATTGACTTGAGTTTTAAGTATGTCATGACACCTCCCCCTGTATACAGTATTTCCGAATAATACCATTAAATCGCGTCCTGTTGTCTAGCTCCTTAGAGCGATACTTTCCAGCAGTGTTACTGGTTTGCATCTGAGTATTTGCCAAGCATAACAACACGCTAGGCTCTGACTCGTACCGGGTAGCGTTATAAAACTCGTTATTCCGTTTATGCGACTCTTCGCCACTATCCCTCCGTGGCTCAGGATTTCTGAGCATGAAGCAAATATCATCGCACCACGTATCATCGCTAGGATGACCACACACTAAGCATCTGTTTTTATCACACATATTTCATACCCTCCCCGGAAGACACTTTGTGCCTGTAGCTTCCTTTTTTTATTTGAGGCTCGCGGATTGAATAGCAACCGTCTGAGCAATACCATTTGTCATCTATCGGCTGGGTGTTGCCTGATACCTCGACTGACTCGTCAAGGATTTTAGACATACAAACCGAACACCTGTTATTATACTTGAGCTTCTTGTTTCGCTCCTGAGCTTCAGCCAGCATCGTATCAACAACGTGCGGGTTAGCCTCCTCGAATTCTGGCGAGAAGTCGCGTGTCTCATAGCAATAGTCAATCTTGTCACCGACAAACCGATTGCCTCCGTTACCTGAACCCTTGCGCTGTTGCCTGATAACTGCCTGTTTCAGTTTGGTCATTCTAGCCCGGCATGGTTCAGAGCAGTACTTTGATGATGCTTTTGGTTCAAACGGTTCTCTGCACATCCCACAGGGCATCATTCGAGCTCGTCTCTCCTCTGCTCGCTTGGCTTCCTTTTTTGCCTCTGCCTCTTTTTGTTTTAGCTCCATTTTTTCATGTACTTGGTCGCGTAAAGATTTACCCTCTTTATAAAACATATCGCGACACACCCGGCTACAATATCGTTTTTTAGAGCTCAATGCTGCATATTGTTTGTCGCAGTATTTACAATAGTTCTTTTTCATACCATCCCCCTTATAGACTTTCCTTTAAACTCGATAGTCGTAACAGGGTGAAGTCGTTGCATAGCTGATTCAATTGTGGACTGATTACCTTCTGAGCCAGCCCCGATGACAGAGCGTAGCTTGTCAGGCTTTACGTTTGACGTTATGATTGTCCTACAGCCATTGTTCGACCGCTCATTCAGGAGCGACCAAAGATAGTTTAATGACTTGGTGTTCCATTCAGCCTTATCAATGTCGTCAATAAGCAATAGTTGTGGAGTCTCAAACTTTGATTGACTGTAATTCTGGAATAGTGCCTCATGTCTAAGCATTTTGTATGCTGTTATTTCCATGACAGACCTGCCGTCATATAAGGCATCATACAAGACAGACCTAGACGCATATGTCTTGCCTGTGCCTTGAGTGCCGTATAGATACAATCCTACAGAATCGCTATTAAGCCATTGTTTAGATTGAATCCAAGCGGATATATAGTCACGAATATATCCTCTGTTTGATTTCCCGAAAGTATGCTCTCCGAATTTCGCAGACACAGAGCCGACCCGCTTTAGTTCCTTGATTGCCTCTGCCATCTCTTTTTCTTTGACCATATCATCCCAACACATATTCATCTCGTCTGTGTCGTGTAGCCTTATCTCTCTACTACAGGCTGGGCATTTATCATAAGAGTTAAAGCTACTCATGAGCCCCCCTTAATATCGCGTTGATTGCATCACGCATATCTGATTGGTCGCAATCGTTTACAGTATCAAGAATCTCACCTATTGAATCCTCTATCTCTTGAGCCTCAAGGCGTAGAGCGTTGATGAAAAGGTTTAATGTTTTTCTGGTTACCTTGATATTTTCGTGTAACTGAGAAAAAGCGTTTTCCATAATGTCGTCTATGATGTCTTGTTGTGTTTGGGGGCTCATACTATATCCCCCGTAAGCTCAAGAATCTGCTTTTTGATATTCTGCATGATATCCATCTTGTCAGGGTCATAGCAATTATCAAGGCAATAGCCCTCCCATTCCTTGTAAGCCTCAGAGATTAATGCTGCCCCCTGCAAAAACTTCTCGCTTTCTTCGATTTGGGTTTCGAGTTCCCTGTCGAATTGCTCGTCCTGTTGCTCTAGCAGTACCTCGTTAGCTTCGTGTGAGTTCAAGGCTATCGGGTCGCCTATGCCTCCGTAGTTTAAATCTTTCATAATCCTAACCCCTCCATTTTTTCTGTGACTGAATTGTCAGCAGTGTCAAAACCGTCTGACCATCGCTCCTGATTCAAGAACACCATAGGCGATGGTATAAACTTACCAGACTCCTCTAGCCATTGTCTACAACTAATTGCCTTATCAAGACCGTCCATGATTTCAGTAATAACTGACTCATCTTTGGAAATAATATCAAGTAATTTAGCCTTAACGCCCTTCTTGTTGTTCTTTCTAGGGCATGATTTAGGATAGGTATCCCAGAAGGTCAAAAAGTGCTCTTCTCTATTCTTCTCTACTCTACTCTTCTCTTCTCTTCTCTTCTCTGGGTTAACCGCTGGTTTACCACTGGTTACCACTGGTTGACCACTGGTTACCACTGGTTGACCACTGGTTGTCAAGTTATTATCTGTTACAACAATGAAATGCTCTAAAGCGTTTAAATCTAACGACTTAACACCTATCTTGTAAAGCAGCTCATCTTCTTCGATTTCTATATTGCCTGTTTTCCTGTCGAGTATCATCCAGACACCAACAAGGCACCACTTGTTAGTCGGGGATAATTTATTGAACTGAAAGTTGTTTAGTAGCTTGGTATGCAACTTTATCCACGAAGTCGATGCCCTGTCCTTCCTGAAACTCTGATATTCGCTCCAGTTTTTAGATTCAATCAGCATGGTTAGCCCTCAAGGTCTTTAGCTGTGAACGTGAACATCTTTTTGACTGTCGCATACTCAACCTCGATTCTACGCAGTCTGTCTATTTCGTCTTGCATGGATACTATTTGTCGCTGTAATGCGCTAGAATCGGATTCTGTAGCGTCTACAGGGTTGTCGCGTTGGGGGCTCATTTTGACCTCCTGTCAGTAAATTCCATCCCATAAGGCTTTGCTGTCAACCCCCTACGGTCTTCATATATAGCATCTCTTTTGTCGCGCACTCTTCTACCCATAATTGATACTGAGCCCCTACGGTCTTTTTTGTGTGTCCGCCTTTCACCCTTGCGACGTTCAGGTTGGGGTTTCTTATGGGTTGCGCCTTCAATTAGTATTACTGAATACAATGGTCTGCCTTTACATCGCCATTGTAACATATCTTGGGCAAAACGAACGGGGTACGATTCACCATCGGGGGTATACAACACATCACCTTCATATATCGGCTCACTGTCTGATGTCTCGGCTCCGGTGAATAGCCGCAGGTCATCGCAGCGAGATGGGTCAATCTGGACATTATATATCCCATCTATTTCTAAACCAATTGCATCATATTGCTCTTTTATCAACTTCCCATCTTTGTACGCTTTATATATCGGGTGCTTAGTCTTCATTGTGTTCTCCCTTCGGGTCTTGGTTGGGGTCTTTTTTGTAGGTCAATGTGCCAGTGACGCGGATGACGGGGTGTTCCCCCTTAAATTTCAAATCATCTCTATACAGAACACCATCAGATAGGCGAGTACACCCCCACTCATCATCCCTAATATATACCTCACCATCCTCATTAATGGGGATAAATAAATTACCCCTTGATAAATCACCAAACGTCAACATCTCAGTACCCTTGATTGTGCCTTTTTGTTCAAATTTCATTGTGCTCTCCTTGTTTGTGTTCCCTTGATTGACTTAAGTATACAGTAATCTAGGAATATGTCAACAACTTTTTTTACCCCCGTAAACATTGGGGATTGTGAGCTTTCCACAACCCCCAATGATACTAAAAGGGGATATCATCCTCTTGAGATGGCTCGCCAATTTCACCCTGACTGCCTGAGCTAGAGTCACCATTAAGATTATCCCAGTTGAGTTGCTGTACCCGGTCGGCTGTGATTTCGATAGCCGTTCGCTTCTGCCCGGTTGTCTTATCCTCCCACTCGTTGCTTGTGAGTCGCCCCTGCACCATCACAGGGTAGCCCTTCTTGATATGACCGTTGACCCATTCAGCAGACTTGCCCCAAACGGTTACGTTGACAAACAAAGTCTCCTCTTTGGGTGAGCCTTCCTTTGTCTTGTACTTGCGCGATACGGCTAACCCTAGTTTGCAGAGTGCTGTACCGTTAGCGATGAACTGTAGCTCTGGGTCGCGCGTGAGTCGCCCAGCTTCCATCACCATGTTGATATCTGGCATCCGTAAATCTGACATAATTATTCACCCTCCGTTTTTTCTGCGTGTTTCTTGATGTTTGCTTGTGTTCTCTTTTTTTGCTGTTCCAACTTTTCAGCTTTTGCCTTGATAGCCCTTTCCTCTACGTTGTATTTTGCCATCATGTTCTTGAGAGTATCGCTCAACCTATTAAGGTCGTTAGAATCGGCTGCCTCGTCAGCGTATGCCTGAGCCAATGCTAGTCCTGCCTCCTTGATTATCTTTGCGTGCTTAGACTCGACCTCCTTGAGCCTAACCCGGCACTGTCGCCTGATGTCGCCAAAGGCATCGCGGGTCGCCCCGTCCTTAATCTCGACCACACCCCTTGCCATCTCGCTTTGATGTTTTACAAACTCCTCGTTATCCATATCGCACTACCTTTCCGGGGATTGCCCGATTTCATTCATCGCCTACTTTTACTGGAGGCTCATACTCTACACTAAGCCTATCAAATACCTCGACCAGAAGGTTATCATCGTCCTTCATGCCAGCCAGAGTCTTGCCGTACTTTTCTTTAATCCAATCCGCTACAGGCTGACGCTTCCAGCCCTTATGTTTACACAACACACCTATGTTGTTTTTGGTCTGCTCGTATACCTCGCCTACCTTGTAGCCTCCATCGTTGAACGGCTCGCCATTCGCGTCCATGTCGATAGGCTCGCGCTCCGCTTTGGGCTGGTCTTTACGAGCGCGATTATCCATCGTGTCAGCGTCTTTGGTATCGTCGATGCAGAGTAAACCGTTGAGCGCATACTTACGAGCGTAGCTGGACGCTGTGCCTGTGATTTGCGAATCATCCATGCCTTTTTTAGTCAACGGTTCCCGCGCGTATGCTGTTGACTCGATAGACTCCAGACCAGTGCTTGCACTCATGAATGATGCGAGAGCGCAGATGTATATCCTGTCGCCTACTTCTTTGACTGAATCATTCAACTGGATATAGCATTCTTGCTCACGCAACAACGGCTTGACCGCTTCGATAATATCCTCACATGAGCGATACTTGTATTTACCGAAGCTGTTGGTCTGGTTCTTCGGGACGCTCAATCCCTGTTGCACGTTGAACAGCTTACGTGCGAGCGTTGAATATTCGTCCTGCTTTTCTGTGTCCATGACTTGCCCTCCGTTTTTGGTTTCGTTAAAGGGGAGCCGAAGCCCCCCGAATGGTTTAGTCGTTATCAATCAATTCGCAAAACGCATCTTCTAAATCCATCGCCCAGTCTTGGATATCTTCAGGGACTGCAAATTCTTTCTCTCCGTAGTGGTCAGTGACAACACCCTCACCAGCCATTGCAGCAATCGACGCGCTCATATCTCTGCCCCAGTTTGTTATGTACCCTTCGACTTTTGGGTCGCTTCCGGTTTCTTCAAGTTCTACTGTCCAGCTTCCTTTGGTGTGTTTTTCTTTTAGCATGTTCTCTCTCCTCAGTTGTCGTTCCCTTGATTGCCTTAATTATACAGGTTTTAGAGAATATGTCAACAACTTTTTTTACCCCTATGAACATTGACTATTCTGAGCTTTTATAGCTCCATCGGTATCCACATTGCGTGCTTACCGTTGTCTACTACGCCACAACCTACAAGGGGTTTCGCGTTGTACTTTTTCCCGTAGGCTTGCGCCTCGAGTTTGTGGTCACACCCACAACCGACATTCATCCCAAAGATTCTACCGCCCTGTTTTGTCGGTCGCTGATTCGCGGAATACCAGACTCCAGCTTGCGCGTGTTGATGACCTTGAACCACGGAGCAGAATTCCTCTTTAGCGTTTTTGATTGCTGCGAATTGTCCACCCTTGCCCCGGTCGCCATGCTGATAAATTACGCCATCAATGACTACAGAATCGTAACGGTCAATGACATACCAAGTGGGGACGTTCCACATATCCTGATAGGTGCGGATTGCTTCTGTTGGGATTCCTGCTGTTGTCGCTTGTCGCTCTGGGAGTGAATCGTGATTACCGATTAGCCAAGTAACTTTTGGGAAGGCTTTATATATCTCAGCGACTTGCTCTTTGGCTTTTCGGTATTCGCCCGGAGCGTCCTTGAGTGCGCCAGACTTCTCATGATACGAGATGGATGCCCAATCAATCAAGTCGCCAATATGGACAACGCGATTGCATTTGTGCTTTTTGTAGGTGCGCTTGAGAAATGGAACATAACCCTTGAGCATACATGGACAATGAGTATCGCCTATGACTAGGACTTTTGACATACAATTCTCCTTTTTTGTGGCGATGCCGGGAAGGGAGAGAAAAACCCGGCACCGCCCATCCGCCTAATTAGGGGATGTTGGAGGAGTTCCGATTATCGTCACCGATGTCTCGCAACTCAAAACCCAATAAAAAAAGTATACAGCATCCAGCGTGTGCCAGATGTGATAGTCCCGTTTCAGCATCAACCGACTCGCCCATCCACCATGCGGTTATATGCCTCATACATGCAGTCCAATAACGCGACCACTCGCAACCTCTTAGCCAGTTATTGTCCTCGTATTTCAGAGCCCCATACTCTAACACCTTGACGATTTCCTCAAGCGCAT
>Ga0255047_10001729_pt1 | contig 15295 bp, 13 predicted proteins | sample JV7_2_1_MG_FD_183640 | JGI IMG/M metagenome (GOLD analysis project Ga0255047, IMG submission 183640) | Seawater microbial communities from Jervis Inlet, British Columbia, Canada - JV7_2_1 | ecosystem: Environmental > Aquatic > Marine > Inlet | place: Canada: British Columbia | collected 2016-10-06
CGAGTCGTGCCGGTACTCGGACACTCGGGTGTCGGTCTTGAGAGATCCGGGGCCGTCGAGGTGAGTGAAACCAGCACACAGCAAGAGGAAAGCCACAGCGTACGTACCGACCGAAAATACGCGAGCACCGGTCGGCAGAACTTCGACCTGAAACAGCAAGCGGATCAACGTCGCGGCGATGTTGGCGACGGCAGCCGCGACGACGAACTGCATCGTTCGATTTCTGGTCAGGCCGGTGTACATGACGTCGATCGTGAACGTGAGGATCAAGACGCTGATCGGGAGATAGGCACTGGCGACGATCGCCAACCCGGTGCTTAACCCCTGCTCGTCGATCAGCAGGTTCGTGACGGTCAGCCAGGTGACGGTCGATGCCCCGATCGTGATCGCCAGGATGTCGATGATATCGTGGCGGCACATTGCGCCGCGTCGGTAACACAACGAGACCGCAAGGACCAGGCACAACCCGAGTCCCACGATGATGTCGAGAGTTGCCGGCAGCCAGGTCACACCGAAGGTCGGCGGCCCGGTCTCGGTGGTCGACAATGAAGCGAGGCGTGCCGAGGCCAGCATCATCGCAGCGACGAACAAGACCGGCATCCGAACGACGAGCCTGCCGAACAAAGCCGTGCCGATTCCGACACCGATGATGACCGCCCGCCACCATGGATCCGGGAGGTCAGCGGTGAGTGACAGGCGCACGAGAAACACTGCTGCGGCGGCGGCAAACAGCCACGGCGTCGCAAGTGTCAGTCGGTTCATGCCGCTCCAATTCGTTGGGCGCCGATCAGTCGGCCCCCGGGATGATCGATCAGTCGGACCGTGAGAAATGTCAAGGCCGTGTGTTCCATATCGGTCAGAACTTCAAGATTCCGTAGGAAAAACTTCACGCGGGTGTCGTTTTGAGCCGAAATGCCGCTCCTCTTCTTCATGTTCCAAACGGGCCGACGCGACGATTTGGGCACGGTTCGCCGTTCGTAACACGCTCCGTGGCGACTTGACGTGGTGACGGAATCTTGCACGGAGACGGGACCTGAAGGCGCTAATGTGGGGTCGATGCCCGAGGGTGCCCACGTACACGCATGACCAGCACGGACAACTTCACCACGGTCGTTGTGCCGGGCTCGCACCTGATGTCGGCGCTGCTCGGCCCGCGCGATCAACACCTGCGCCAGATCGAAGAGCAGTTTCCCGACATCGATGTCGCCGTGCGCGGCAACGAGATCTCGGTACGCGGCGACGACACCTCCCAGGTCAGGCGCCTATTCGAGGAATTGGTCGGGTTGCTCGAACATGGACACGAGCTCGACGAGCGCACGATCGATCGTTCGATCGGCATGGTGCGCTCCGACGAGAAACCTACCGAAGTGCTGACGCACCAGGTCTTGCGAGGTGCCAAGGGTCGCAATGTGCGCCCCAAGACGGCAGGTCAGAAGCGCTACGTCGATGCCATCCGCAACAACGTCATCACGTTCGGGATCGGTCCCGCCGGAACCGGCAAGTCGTGGTTGGCGGTCGCCATGGCGGTACAAGCGCTACAGGCCAAACATGTACAGCGCATCATCTTGACCCGTCCGGCGGTCGAAGCTGGCGAACGGCTCGGATTCCTGCCCGGCGACATCACGGCCAAGATCGACCCGTATCTGCGTCCGCTCTACGACGCCCTGTACGACATGGTCGACCCCGAAGGTGCCGCCAAGCTGATCGAACGTGGCACTATCGAGGTGGCACCGTTGGCGTTCATGCGGGGTCGCACACTGAACAAGAGTTTCATCATTCTCGACGAGGCCCAGAACACTACGCCCCAGCAGATGAAGATGTTCCTGACCCGGATTGGGTTCGGGTCGCGTGTCGTCGTCACCGCAGACGCCACACAGGTCGATGTTGCCAATGGACGATCGGGCGTCAAGGGCCTCGAGCGGATGCTCGATGGCATCGACGACTTAGCCTTCGTACATCTCTCGTCGGCCGACGTCGTTCGCCACAAGATAGTTGCCGACATCGTCGAGGCCTACGAACGCGACACCGACGCCAAGAATTCTGCGACCGAACGTCGTTCCGAACGCAAACGGGGGGTGTCGGCCAATGGCTGAGCCTGACAGTCCCACCGGCGTCGACACGCCAGCCGAGGTTACGGTCGTCGCCAGCGACGAGCAGGCCGAGGTTGACATCGGCGCCGACCGTTGGGCGCAGCTCGCGATCGATACTCTGCGGGCGGAAGGGTGCCGGGGTGAGCTGACATTGACATTTGTCGACCGTGCCGAGATGGCGTTGCTCAACGCCGAGCACATGGGCAAGCCTGGGCCGACCGATGTGTTGTCCTTTCCTCTCGACGCCTTCGACTCAGATCTGCCCGAGGCGGTGTCGGCGGTTGGACCGGTGTTGCTCGGCGATGTCGTCATCTGCCCGGCGATTGCCGCCGAGGCGGCACCTGATCACGCCGGCACGCTCGATGACGAGCTTGCCTTGTTGACGGTTCATGGCGTGCTACATGTGCTGGGGCATGATCACGTCGAACATGAGGGAACCGAGTCGATGCGACGACGCGAGCTCGAATTGCTGATGGCCCATCACTGGCACGGGCCGGTGCCGGCGGGTTTCGTGCACGAACAGGAACTGTGTTGAGCCCGTTGCTCGCCGCCTCGTTGACCGGCACCGACACGCTGATGCTGATCGTCATCTTCGTGTTGTTGTTGATTCTGATCTTCCTAGCGGTCGCCGAAATGGGACTGTCGAAGATGACGAAGCCGAAGGCGGCTGCGCTCGCTGATGATGGCCATCGCTCGGGCCCTGCCTTGCTGAGGTTGGTCGAGCAACCCGAGCGGTGGGTCAACCCGCTGCTGCTCTCGGTCAACATCTGCCAGACCGTTCAGGCCACCTTGACGGGCATCGTGGCGGGACGGCTGTTCGGCGCATGGGGTGTGGCGATCGGTGTCACCCTCAACGTGATCGTGTTCTTCGTGCTCGCCGAGGCCGTCCCGAAGACCTACGCCATCATCCACTCCGAACGGGCGGCCCAGTTGACGGCGCGCCCCGTCAACGCGCTCGTGTCGTTTCCGATTCTCCGGCTGGTCTCACGCAGCCTGATCGGGCTCACCAACGTGATCGTGCGCGGCAGGGGCTTGAAGAAGGGTCCGTTCGTTAGCGAGCGAGAGCTGCTCGGCATCGTCGAGGCGGCGGCCCATGACGAGGTGATCGAGCACGAGGAACGTGAGCTGATCGAGAGCATCATCGAGTTCGGCGACACGATCGCCCGTGAGGTGATGATGCCGCGGCCCGACATGCGGATCATTCCCAACGAGGCCACGGTCACGAGCGCCCTCGATCTGGCGATCGCCAACGGATTCAGCCGCCTGCCCGTGTTCGCCCCCGACGACACCGACGTGCTGGGTCTCGCCTATACGAAGGATCTGATCCGTGCCGAGCGCGAGGGGAGGGGCAACCTGTCCGTACTCGATCTGGTGCGTCCGGTTCGGTTCGTGCCCGAGAACAAGCCGGTCAGTCGATTGATGCGCGAGATGCAGGCCGGCAAGTTCCACCTGGCGATCGTCGCCGATGAGTACGGCGACATAGCCGGCTTGATCACCTTGGAAGATTGCCTCGAAGAACTCGTCGGAGAAATCGTCGACGAGTACGACACCGAGGACCACAGGTTTGAACAACTCCCCAACGGCGACTATCTGATCGACGGGGGTATGGCGATCGACGAACTCAACGAGCTACTCGACGGCAAGCTGCCGAAGGACGGCTGGGACACGCTCGGCGGTTTGGTGTTCAGCACGCTCGAACACGTGCCGGCGCTCGGCGAGGAGCTCGAATTCGACGGCTGGAACTTCACAGCCGTCGAGGTCGAGGGTCGCCGCGTCAGACTGGTTCGAGTTCGTGCCCTACAGCCCGCCGCAGACGACGCCCAGTCCGAGCCCGGGTCCGAGTCGGCCAACACCGAGAGCTGATCGCTCAGACGGCTTCGTCGCCCAAACCGGCCCACACCGGCCGGGCAAACAGGATCGCTGCCACAAGCGTGATCCCGCCGCCAATCAGGTAAGGCGCCCTGAGATTGGTCTCGTACGCCACGAAACCACCGGACGCGACTCCTACTGCGCTCGCCGCCGCACCCAGCCAGCGGTAGACACCGTTGACACGTCCGAACCGATCGATCGGGATCAGGCGCTGGCGGACGGTGACGGTGACCACGTTCCACACCGTGATCGCAAACCCCAACACGAACCCGGCGCTAGCGACGATCCATGTCGCAGGCGCCAGGCCGATCACCAACTGGGCCGCCCCAAACACGAGATATGGCACGACGACGGCCAGTCGGAGGCCCAATCCGTCGATGATGTGATGGGCGATCACGCCACCGGATGCGGCCCCCATCGCTGTGATCGCCAGCAGCAACCCGAATTCGACGTTGTTCAGCCCGAGTTCGTCGATCGCGTACTTGACGAAGATCCCCTGGCCGAACATCAAGCCCAGGTTGGTCAGCGTGAACATCGCCGCCAAGGTACGCAACAGTCGGTGACCGAGCAGCCAACTCAGCCCCGACCGGAGTCGATGGTCGAATGGCGATTGCAGATCGACAGGAGGTACCCGCGCGGTACGGATGCTAAGGATCAGCCCGGCCGCGATCGCGAACGAGACGGCGTTCGTCGAGAACGGCAGACCAGGCGACACGTCGAACAAGAAGGCGCCCACAGATAGGCCGGCGATGCTGCCGGCGACGACCTCGGCTGCAAAAAGCAGCCCGTTGGCACGGGCCAACTCGGTCGGCTCGACAAGCAACGGCAGAAAGGCTTGGGCGGAGCTGTCGAACAACACCTCACACGATCCGACGATGACCAGCAACGCGAACAGCGACCAGATCGACATCCGGTCGTTCACGGCGGCAACGGCGATCACCACGAACAACACGACCCGCAGAAGATTGGCGAATATCATCAGGCGTTGGCGGTCGAGCCGGTCGACGATCACGCCCACCGGAAGTGCCAACAGCATCCACGGAACGAAGGTGGAGAGAACGGTGAGTGAGATCAGCCGCTCGTCATCGGTCAACGACAACGCCAGCAGGGGCATCGCCACAAAGTTGATGCCGTCGCCGAGGTTGCTGATCGAGCTGGCGAACCATTGCCGCCAGTAGGCGGCCGGCAGGGGCACGGTGGGAGCGAGGGCGGTGTCGGTCAAGAGTCTCAGGGCCTGTCTGGGCGCTCGCTAGCGGTGTGAGTCAGATGGCAACGAGCGGGTCGGCTCGGCGGCAGACTAGCTGGCTCGGTCGATGAGGCCGTGACGCCGAAGCTTGCCGAGCGTGGTGCGTGGCAGTTCGTCGCAGAAGATCACGCGGCGTGGCGCGTAGAAGGCCGGCATGCTGTCTTTGACCAGCCCGCGCAGGCTCTCGAGTGAAGGTGGCGCGGCACGGTCGACCGGCACGACCATCGCCGTGACCTGCTCGCCCCACTCCGGATCGGGGGTCGCGAAGATGGCGATGTCTGCGACGCCTGGGTGCGATTGCAGGACGGCCTCGATCGGTTCTGGCCACACGTTCTCGCCGCCCGTGATGATCAGGTCGCTGCGTCGACCGCAAATAGTGAGCAATCGATCGGTGTCGAACTCGCCCAGATCGCCAGTCGGGAACCAGCCATCCGCGGTGCGCGGGTCGACGCCATCGCGGTAGCAACGCAGCAGCATCGGACACCTCAGCTGCACCTCGCCGCCGACGATCCGGATTTCGACTCCGTCGAGCGGTCGCCGGTCGTAGACCACGCCGCTGCCGGTCTCCGTCATGCCATACGTCGTTATTGCATTTGGCGGCCGGGCGGCCGGCGGTGCCGACCCGCCGAGCACGATCACCCGAAACAGCGAGGCATCGATGCGCTGCATGGCGGTGGCGACGAGCGACACGAGCGAGGCCCCGCTGTGCTCGACGGCATCGACGTCGAATCCAGGGTGCACTGTGAGTCCGATGCCGGTGTGTAGCGCTCTCGTCACAACCGAGAGGCCGCCGACGTGTGAGAGCGGCAGGCACGCCAGCCAATGATCATCTCCGGTGACGCCGAGGCGGTCGGACGTCGCGGCGGCGGAGACGGCCAAAGCGTCGTGGGTGAGCACCACTCCCTTCGGTTCGCCACCCGAACCACTGGTGGTAACGACCAGAGCGTCACCGTATTCGACGTTCCAACCGCCCTCGAGAGTCGAGCGTTCGCCGCCCTCGGTGACCACGATCCCTGCGCCGAGTCGGTTGCACAACCGGTGCTTGGCGGCCGTCGGCAGTCGTTGGTCGATCGGTAGTGCTGCATCGCCGTCTGACCAGACGCGCTGCAACTCGTCGACGAAGAACCGCCCGCCCGGCAGGTCGAGCGCGACGAGACGTTCCACGCTCAGCCGGTGACCGGGTCGATCGGGGTGTGCACACCCTCTGCATCCTGGATCTGCTCGGCGATCGACAGGCACCGCAGGTCGGTGTATCTGTCGCCCATCACCTGCACGCCGACCGGGAGGCCGGCGGCCATGCCGCACGGCACGATCGCGGCGGGGATTCCGAGCAGGTTGGCCGGTAGCACCGGTCGCAACGTGTCGCTCATGATCGTGGCGGTCTCTTCACCGCCCAGGTCGGCGCCGTGCTCGAACGCCGGTAGTGCCCAGGTCGGCGAGAGCAGCACCGGGTGTTGCTCGAAGAACGTCGACCACGAACGGTTGGCGTTGTAGCGAGCGCCCTGCAGCTCGATCGAGGACTGCAGTGTGGGAGCCGGATATTGCCCGACCATGTTGTTGAGAACCGACTGGGCATCGTCGGACAGGACCATTTCGAGCAGCGGGCGCATGACGGACAAGTCGCCGATCAACAACATCGCCCACATCTCGATGGTCTCCTCGTATGCCGGCGGAGTGGCCTCGACGACGCGATGGCCCTGGTCGGACAGCAGATCACCGGCGCGTCCTACCGCAGCTGCGATCTCGGGGTGTGTTCTGCCGCCGGGAGGGTCGGCCATCACGGCCACCGTCACGTGCTCGCCGTCGGCGAGGTCGGTCAGCCGGGCTGGAACCGAGCGAGGGTCGCGGGCACTCCAGCCGGCGATCGCCCTGAGCCCGGCCCGAACGTCGGGCACGCGTCGGGCCAGCGGGCCTTCCGCGAGCATTTGCTGGCTGGACAGAAGTTGGTCCTCGGGTGGCACCACCGTTGCCATCGGAACGACACCGGACGTCGGCTTGATCGAGGCGATACCGCAACAGTGAGCCGGATTTCGGAGAGAACCACCGATGTCGTTGCCGAGCCCGATCGGGCTCATCCCCGAAGCGATCGCAGATGCCTCGCCGCCGCTCGATCCACCGGCGGTGACGTTGGGGTTCCACGGGTTGCGGGTCAGTCCGTGCAATGCCGAATCGGTGTGAACCCGCAGACCGAGGTCAGGCATGTTGGTACGGGCGAACGGAATCGCACCGGCGGCGCGCATGCGCTCGACCGTCGGTGAGTCGATCGCTGCAATAGCATCGGCGAGCGCCGGGAGGCCCTGTGTGGTCGGCGTGCCGGCGAGGTCGATGTTCTCCTTCACGGTGCACGGCACACCGTGCAGAGGGCCGAGTGGAGCACCGTCGGCGAGCGCCCGATCGGCTGCATCGGCAGCGGCCAGCGCCTCGCCGTCGAGGCGTCGCACGACGGCGTTGAGGTGCGGATTGACGGCGTCGATACGGGCCAGATGCGCTTCGAGCACCTCGCGGCTGCTGGTGTTGCCGCTGCGGATCTTCTCGGCCAGTTCGAGTGCTCCAAGTTGCCAGAGTTCGCTCATCGGCCCATCATGACCCACAATGACCACCGACTCGAACCCAGCTTCGTCTCCGACGCTGTCCGATTGGGTTGCCGGCGCCCGCCCGCGCACACTGCCGGCGGCCGTTGTGCCGGTTGTTGTCGGGGCCGCCTGTGCAGCGGGAGCTGGTGACTCCTTCGGCGACGGTGTCATGTGGTGGCGCGTCGGCCTGGCGCTCGCCGTGTCGCTGCTGTTGCAGATCGGGGTCAACTACGCCAACGACTACAGCGACGGCGTCAAGGGCACCGACGATGTGCGGGTCGGGCCGATGCGGTTGGTCGCCACCGGAACCGCCTCTGCCGGCGCCGTCAAGCGGGCTGCGTTCGGAATTCTGTTCCTCGCCGCGATCGCGGGACTGGTGCTGGCGGTCGCCACGACCTGGTGGCTGATCGCCGTCGGCGCCCTCGCGATCCTTGCAGCGTGGGGTTACACGGGTGGACCGAAGCCGTACGGCTATCTCGGGCTCGGGGAGCTGTTCGTATTCGTGTTCTTTGGGCTCGTCGCAACCGTGGGTACGACCTACGTCGCGATCGAGGAGGTGCCCGGTATCACCTGGCTGGCCGCCACCGGCGTCGGGCTTGGGGCCTGTGCGCTGCTGGTGATCAACAATCTCCGTGATATCCCGACCGACAGAGAGGTCGGCAAGCGCACGTTGGCGGTTCGTTTAGGTGACCGTCGCACCCGTGTGTTGTACACCGGGTTGCTCGTCGGGGCGATCGTGGCGGCGGCGGCGTGCGCTTTCGAGCGCCGCTGGTCGCTGCTGGCGATCCTCGCTGCGGTCGTGGCGATCGAGCCGATCCGCAAGGTGCTCCGTGGGGCGACTGGACGCGACTTGATCCCTGTCCTGGGTGCGACCGGCAAGACGCAACTGCTGTACGGCCTGCTCTTCAGTGTCGGGCTCGCTCTGGGCTGACCTGATCGTCGGTGGCGGCCAGCCACTCGGCGATCGCCTCGGCCGTGGCTTCGGGTCGCTCGGTGTGCGCGGCGTGTCCGGCATTGGCGATCGGGGAGAGCGTTGATTTGGGGAGCGCTTCGGCCATCCGCTGTCCGATCTCGATGAACTTGGTGTCGAGCTCGCCGGCGATCACGAGCACCGGAATCTTGATGCGATCGAGGTCTGGCCACAGCGAGGCCTGGCTCCCGGTACCGCACGTCCGCAGGCTGTGGGCCAGCCCGCCGGCGGTGTTGCGGCGGCGATGCTCGAGGCCTTGCCGGTCGGCTGGGAGATTTGCGAACAGCTCGGCAGCCAGCCATTCGTCGAGAAACGCTTCGACCCCGACTTGCTCGACCCGGTCGGCGCGTTGTCCGTCGAGGCGGCGTCGCTGAGAACGACCTGCGTCGTCTTCGATGCCGGCGGTGGCGCCGATCAGCACAAGCCGCTCCACCGTTCCCGTGTTCGCCAGCGCAGCGCTCAGCCCGAACCGGCCGCCCATCGAGTATCCGATGTAGGTGCCGGCGCCGCCGAGTTCGATGAGCGTCGGCCCGGATGCGGTTATCCCCGTCGGATCGTCGCTGCTCAGCCCGTGGCCCGGGAGGTCGACGAACGCCAGTGTCGGGGGCTGTGGTCGGCGCTCGGCGATCAGATCGGCGCAGTGATGCCAATGATGATGCGTTTGGGTGAAGCCGTGCAGGAACACCAGATGGTCGGTCGACGTAGCACCCGCACGAACGGCATCGGATCGGGCAGGATCAGACGTCACAGGCATCGTCGGCGCAGGCCTCGGCTTGGGCTGTCAACTCGGCTGCCTCGGCGATGACATTCTCGTTGAGCCGCCGCAACAGCTTTACGAAGGTCTCCGTGTCTTGAGCACCCGGAATCGCCCACTGGCCGTTGATCACAAACGTCGGCACGGCGCTGATGCCGTTGTCGGCGGCCTGGTCGAGGTAAGCGGCAACCTCTTGGCGGCCGCCGTCGGACTCGAGGAACTCGATCGTCGCAGATCGGTCGAACCCGACTTCGGCAGCGCAATCGGCCAGCACGTCGGGATCGCCGATGTTCAACCCGTCGACGAAGTAGGCCTGCAGGAGGCGTTCTTTGAGGACCTGCTGTGGCACCGGCGAATCGGGATCCTCAGCCAACCACAACAGACGGTGGGCGAGCAGCGTGTTGGCGCGCAAGGCGCGGTCCATGCGAAACGCGAGATCGTCTCCCGCTGCCGCATCGGTGACCCGTGAGATGATCGCCGTCGCCTGTTCGGGGCCACCGAACTTGCGGGAATAGGCCTCGAACACCGGCTGTGACTTGCCGGGCGATGCCGTCGGGTCGAGTTGGTAGGGCCGGTAAACGATCTCGAGCTTGATTTCGCCGTCGAGTTCCTCGACGGCGCGGTCGAATCGACGCTTCCCGATGTAGCACCACGGGCACACGACGTCGGACCAGATCTCGACCTGAATCGCTGGAGCGTTCATGTCGTCAGACCATAGGCGTCGTATTGTTTGAGTGCATGACAGCGGGGGCGCCAACTTCACCCGGATCGATCGGCGACAACCCGATCGGCAACGCCAATGCGACGGCGTGTGCGACGCTCGTCGATGAGTGGATCCGCTGTGGCGTACGGCATGCAGTCGTGTCGCCCGGCTCGCGCAGCACGCCGATCGCGATTGCCGTCGCCGAACGTGACGAGTTGGCGGTGCACGTCGTGCACGATGAGCGGGTCGCTGCGTTCGTGGCTCTCGGGTTGGGTCTCGACGGCGTTCCGGCGGTGTTGCTGTGCACCAGCGGCACGGCGGCCGCGAACTTCCACCCGGCCGTGGTCGAGGCCGGTCTCAGCAATGTTCCGATCATCGTGGCGACCGCCGATCGTCCGCCCGAGCAGCGCCGTATCGGTTCGCCTCAGACGATCGATCAGCTCGACCTGTACGGCCGATCGGTGCGTTGGTTCCACGATGCACAGGTTCCCGACGAGGCCGAGCCTTCGTCGTGGCGCCCGTTGGCACAGCGCGTGTTCGCGAGCGCGGCCGGCGGTCCCGTGCATCTCAATCTTCCATTTCGCGAACCATTGCTGGGTGTCGCCGATGATTTGCCCGAGCCGATCAGCCCGGCGTTGCCGGTGCCGCCCGGCATAGCCTCGGGTGGGCCGGTCGATGCTCGATTCGATCGTCAGCGCGGTGTGATCGTTGCCGGTGGACGCCATGGGATTGCTGTTACCGAGATCGCGGCGCTGGCAGCACGGCTCGGTTGGCCAGTGCTGGCCGATCCGACCTCTCGGTGCCGTTCGTTCGAACAGTCGATCACGGCGTTCGACTCGTTGCTGCGCCACAACGACTTCGCCGAGGCCCACGCCCCCGAGATCGTCATCAGATTTGGCCGGCCTCCGGCGTCGAAGGTTCTCTCGCAGTGGATCACGACCTGCGGCGCGCCGGTGCTGCAGGTCGGTGGACCGGGCGTGATCGACCCCGAACACAACGTTGCCGCGTTGTGTTCGATCGACGATCTGGCAACCCTCTCAGGTGCAGCGGAAACTCCCTGGCTGGCGCGATGGAGGTACGCCGACGCCCAGGCCGAGTCGGTGATCGACGCAACGATCGCCGAGCTGCCGCTGAGTGAGCCTGGCGCCGCCCGGGCGATCGCAAAGGCCCTCGGCGACGACGTCGAGCTAGTTGTGGCGTCGTCGATGCCTGTGCGCGATCTCGAATGGTTCGGCGGCCCGGCGGCCCGGGCCCATTCCAATCGAGGGGCGAACGGCATCGATGGGGTGATCTCGACCGCGCTCGGTCGGGCACTGTCGGGTCGATCCACCGTGGTGCTGCTGGGCGACATCGCGTTCGCTCACGACAGCAACGCGCTGGTGGGTCTACGCGACAGAGGCGTCGACATCCGGATCGTCGTGATCGACAACGACGGCGGTGGCATCTTCACCTTCCTCCCGCAGGCGGCGGCGCTCACGTCGGAGCGCTTCGAGCAGTTGTTCGGCACTCCACACGGCACAGACATCGTGGCCCTGGCGATCGCCCACGGAATCCCAGCCGAGACCGCCTCGACGTTGGACGAGCTTGCGACGGCGGTAAGAACGCCGGGGCCGAGCGTGACCCGAGTCGTTACCGACCGAGCAGACAACGTGCACCATCACGACCTGCTCAACGCCGCCGTCGCCGCCGTCCAGCGCTAACAGTTGGGAGTTGTGCCAGGCACAACTCCCAACTCCGGGGAGCCTCTTTAGGGGCGGATTATTGCGCTCAGCATCGCCTGGAACTTGGCCTGCGTTTCGGCCAGTTCAGAGAGCGGGTCGCTCTCGGCGACGATCCCGCCACCGGCGACGAGCCGCGCCGAGTGGCGATCCTGTGTCAGCTCGGCACACCGCAGCGAGACGGCCCATCGGCCGTCGCCATTGGAATCGACCCAACCGACGGCGCCCCCGTACAGGCCGCGTTCGAACCCTTCGACCTCGAGTATCAGATCGATCGCCGCATCGCGTGGGTAGCCGCCGACCGCCGGTGTCGGCTGGAGTGCTCGAACGAGTTCGATCACGGTCGGGGTCGGCTTCGACAGCATGCCCTCGGCCCGTGAGCCGAGGTGCTGCACGTTGGCGACCTTCACGATCGACGGTTCCGGCGCCCAATCGAGATAGCTGCAATAGGGGAGCAGTGTCGCTCGCACCATTTCGATCGCCGCCCGATGTTCGATCTGATTCTTCGGACTCGCCTGCAACTCGGCCGCCAGGCGTGCATCGTTGTCGGGATCGCCCGTGGTGGGCGTTGTGCCGGCCAACGGATGTGCGCTCACGACGTCGCCCTCGACCGCCACGAGCAGCTCAGGGGAGGCCCCGATGAATCCATCGATCGAGAATCGATGACTGGTCGCAAACGTAGCCTTCAGGCGGCGCAGCACGGCGTGGACGTCGATCGGGCACTCGGACGTGACATCGATCGGTCGGGCGATGACGGCCTTGTGCATGCGGCCCTCTCGCACGGCGTGCCGGGCCGCCGCAACCGCCGCCAGGTAGTGAGCAACTTCGACGCCAGGGCTGATAGAGAACGAGGAGGCGGCCGGGACCGGTTCGCTGGTGTCGTCAAGATCGAGCTCGGCTCCGTCGATGCTGGTCACCCAGCGGCGACCGTCGACAGCCTTGCCGACCAGGACCTGCGGCACTACCAGCTCGGCTGACGATCCCGGCAGAAACGGGAGCGCTCCGAGGGCGATCGGCCCATTCGTGCCGCCGACGCGGTCCTCGTGTTCGATCCCGGCCAGGAAGTCGACCGCCTCGTCGATAGGTACTCTCGCCGCTACCCCGCGGCCGGCGAACCCGATGCCCTCTTGCACGAACAGGTAGCCGTCGCCGCGGGCGATGTCGTTGAGATCGTGATCGACGTCGAGCGGAATCGTGATCGCTCTCATGCGGTGTCAGTCCCTCGTGGCCAGCAGCAGCTGGGTGAGGCCGCCCGACAGCAGGTTGTGGGTGGCGTCGCTGAAACCGGCGGCACGGAGCATGGCGACCATCTCGTCGGATTCGGGCAGATAGGCGACGCTCTTTGGAAGATACCGATAGGCCGCCCCATCACTCAACAAGGCGCCAATCTTCGGGACCACCTTGCCGAAGTAGATGTTGTTGCCGAACCGGATCGCCCGGTTCTTCGGGATGCCTACGTCGAGCAGGGCGATCCGCCCGCCGGAGCGCACGACCCGAGCGAGCTCATCGAAGAAGGCCGGCAGTTCGAGCAGGTTGCGCAGCGCGAAGCCGCACGTGGACCCGTCGACCGATCGATCACGAACCGGCAGCTGCAAGATGTCGGCCTGGCTGCGAGGGGCGCCCGACCGATCGGCTGCCAGCATGCCGTACGACAGGTCGATCGAGATCGGCGTCAGTCCCGACTCACGAAGATCGATGCACAGGTCGCCGGTTCCAGCAGCCAGGTCGAGCACGGTCGAACCGCTCGGCAGCGCCAGGTCACGGACGGTCCTTCGTCGCCACCGCACATCGAGTCGGAACGTCATGATCCGGTTGACGATGTCGTAGCGGGGTGCGATCGCATCGAACATCTCGCGAACGGCCTGCTTCTTCTCGTCACCCTCGGGAAGGGTCTCGCGGTCCCAGGAGGCACCACCGCTGGCGTTCGACATCGCCCTGGAGGCTATCCACCCGGCCCAACTCCCGAACGCCTGAGGCTTGCCGGTCGAGGCACACCGGTGGCTGGCGTCGATCTCAGATCCAACGTGGAGCAGGCAGCATGTCCAAGGTAGACCTCGGTCGTCGGCCTGCCGTAGCGTCATCAATGTGGACCAGCCGCACCGCACAATTCTGCATGTCGACATGGATGCATTCTTCGTGTCGGTGGAGCTGCGGCGGCGACCGGATCTGGCCGGGCAACCGGTTGTGGTCGGCGGCACCGGACCAAGGGGAGTGGTCGCGGCAGCTTCCTACGAGGCACGTCGGTACGGAGTGCACTCGGCCTTGCCGTCGGTGGTCGCTCGCCGACGCTGCCCGCACGCCGTGTTCTTGTCGGGAAGCTACGAGTTGTACAGCGAGGTCAGCGAGCAGGTCCGCGAGATCTTCGGGCGTTACACACCGTTGGTCGAACCGTTGTCACTCGATGAGGCATTCCTCGACGTAAGCGGAGCGACGCGCCTGTTCGGCGAGGGCACGCAGATCGCCGATCGGATCCGCACCGATGTCCGGCACGAACTCGAACTCGGCTGCTCCGTCGGCGTCGCCCCCAATAAGTTCCTCGCCAAGCTCGCCTCCGTCGAGGCCAAGCCACGCGCGACACCCGAACGGGTCTTGCCCGGCCCTGGGGTGGTCGAGGTGCCTCCCGACAAGATCCTCAAATTTCTGCATCCGTTGCCGGTGTCGAAGCTGTGGGGGGTCGGGCCCAAGACGCTGGAGAAGCTCGAGCGACTCGGCGTCCGTACCGTTGGCGATCTGGCCGGATTCGACGAACGGACCGTCGTCAACAGTCTGGGGCGAGCGAGCGGCGTACACCTGGTGGCGTTGTCGAACGGGCTCGACGACCGCCCGGTCGAAGTCAGTCGCGGGGCCAAATCGATCGGGCACGAGGAGACGTACCCGCAAGATGTGCACGAACTCGCTGATCTCGAACGTGAACTGGTGCGCCTGTGCGATGCCGTGTCGGCCCGGCTGCGGCGCAGTGGCACGGCGGCCCTCACGCTGACGCTCAAGGTTCGGTTCGCCGGTTTTCGCACCGTGACACGTTCGACCACGCTGGCGTCGGCGGTCGACACAGGACCCGAGATGGTGAGTCAACTGAAGCCGCTGCTGAGGGCCCTCGACGTGTCTGTTGGGGTTCGCCTTCTCGGTGTTTCGACGAGCCATTTTGGCGAGCGGGCGCAACAGCTCAGCCTGCTCGATGCCGCCGCCAGCGCGGATCAACCGATCAAGTCAGCAGCAGCGATCGACGAGATCAGGGAGCGATTCGGCGCAGCGGCGATCGGACCCGCCAGTTCGATCACCAAGAAAGGGCTGCGAGTTGTACGCAAGGGCGCTCAACAATGGGGGCCTGACCAGGAACGCACCGATGAAACCGGCGGCGCGCGTTGAGGAACC
>Ga0255047_10001730_pt1 | contig 15287 bp, 11 predicted proteins | sample JV7_2_1_MG_FD_183640 | JGI IMG/M metagenome (GOLD analysis project Ga0255047, IMG submission 183640) | Seawater microbial communities from Jervis Inlet, British Columbia, Canada - JV7_2_1 | ecosystem: Environmental > Aquatic > Marine > Inlet | place: Canada: British Columbia | collected 2016-10-06
CGACGCCGACAGGAGGCGAGACGGGGTTGTTCGCGGTTGCCGCGGCGACCTCGCCCAGCTTGAGCACGATCTCGCGGGGATCGAGCGGCTTGCCTGTCGTGTTGGCGGGGCAGACGGAGGTGCATCGCCCGCAAATCGTGCAGGCATCGGTGTCGAAGAGCTGCTTCCACGTAAATTCGGCCACCGTCGCCGCCCCCACCGTTTCGATGTCCGTGGCCTCCATCAGATCGGGCATCTCGCGCATGGCGCCCTTGGGGCGCTCCCGGGGAGCGAGCGCCATGTTGACCGGCGACGTCACCATGTGCCGCAGCTTCGTGGTTGGCAGGATCACGAGGAACGCCACGAAGGCGACAGCGTGCACCACCCACATCGACTGGTGGAATCCGGACGCGCTGGACTCGGGTACGAGGAACGACAGCGGGTATCCGACGAAGCTCCACTTCTCGAAGCCGGGTTGCCCGCTGAAGGCGATGCGTGCTGCCTCGGTGAGGAGGCCCGTGAGACCGATGAGGCCCAGCGTTGCCAGAATCCAGGCGTCCTCCGGCCTGGTCTTGCTCCGGATCCTCCAGGGACGTTGTGCGTAGCGACGAACCGCCGCCCAGACGAGGCCGGCGAGGAACACCAGTGCAAAGAGGTCGAGGATGAAGCTGAATCCCTGATACACGGCTCCCTGGAGAAACTTGAGATTTGCCGGGAGCAGGTGGTCGATCTCGAGCGTCACGGTGCCGACGAAGAGGACAAGGAACCCGTAGTAGATCAGCGAATGCATCACGCCTGCAGACCGGTCCTCCAGCAAGGTGCGCATGGTCAGTCCCCTGCGCAGCTCGTGGAGCCTGGCCCTGGCCCTGCCCGACCGCGACTCCCCCGCGCCCCGCTCCCAGCTGGCGGCACGCGAGGCGAAGAGCCAGAACATCACCCCGACGAACACGGCGACCCCGATGTAGAACAACGCGATGAGGACGCTGGGGATGTTGGTGAAGATGGGTCGAGCCACGTCGAAGTGCGGCTCGTCCGGCAGGGTTCCCAGCCACCAGGCCAGGAGCGTGCCGGCAACGGCGGCGACTCCGAGGCCTCCGAGTACGACGCTCGGTGCCGGCCGCCAGCGCGGCGTCTCCTCGGCGTTCGGCGGTGCTTCCGTCGCGGTCACCTGTGCCCTCCTGCCATTGCCTTCGCCCGGCTCCCCCGTCCCGCAGCCGGGCGAGTGTAGAGAACGCGGACCGGGCTCGACCTCACTGGTACGTGGTGAGCATCTTCATGTAGTTCGCCCGCGTGAACGCATCCGGATTGGGCGCAGAGCGGAGGCTCATCGAGCCCCGCATCTGGCCGAGCGACTGGTACTCGTGATCGTCGGCCCAGCGCCGCATCTCCTCGAGAACCGCCGTGACGTGGCCCGGACCGTAGTGGAGGAGCGCGGACGCCATCATCACGACGTCTGCGCCGACGAGCATCGCCTTCAGCGCATCCTCTGCGGTGTGCACACCGGTGGTGATGGCCAAGTCGGCGACGCAGTTCTTCCACAGGATGGCGACCCAGCGCAGAGGCAGACGCAGCTCGTCCGGGGTGCTCAGGTGCAGGTTGGGCACCACGGTCAGCCGGTCGAGGTCGATGTCTGGTTGATAGAAGCGGTTGAACAGCACCAGCCCGTCGGCCCCGGCGTCCACGAGGCGCCTGGCCATGTTCGCGGTTGAGGAGAAATACGGACCGACCTTGACCGAGAGCGGCACGTCGACCTCGGCGCGCACGGCTTCCACGAGGTCGAGGTAGCGTTGCTCCACGTCCGGGCCTGTCGCATAGGCGTCCGTCGGGATCAGGTACACGTTGAGCTCGATGGCGTCGGCCCCGGCGTCCTCGAGATGCTTCGCCCACCGGACCCAGCCGCCGCGAGTCGTGCCGTTCAACGAGGCGATCACCGGAATCGTCAGCGCTTCCTTGGCGCGCCGCAGATGCTCCAGGTAGGCATCGGTGTGCACGCTGTACGAGTCCATCTCCGGGTAGTAGCCCGAGAGGGCCTCGGCGAACGACCCGGCTCCGAGCTCGGACAGCCGCTGCAACTCCATCGCTTCGTGTTCGATCTGCTCCTCGTAGAGCGACGGCAGCACGACCGCGGCAACCCCGGCATTCTGGAGGGCAAGCAGCGACGGAACGTTCGCCGTCATCGGCGACGCCGCGGCGATCACCGGGTTCGCCAACGAGATCCCCAGGTACTCGGTGCTCATGAAGACGCTCATTGGTCGTCCTCCTCGTCCAGTGCCACCCAGTCGATCTCGGTGAACTGGCTGTAGAGCGCCCACCGGTCGTCGATGTCCTCCTGCGCTCGTGCCATGAGCGCCTCCGCACGTTCCGGATTGGCTCTGGCGAGCATCGAGTATCGCGCCTCTCTCCGCGCTGGCTCCTTGAACGGAATCGAGGGCGCCCTGCTGTCGAGCCGGAACGGATGCTTCCCCTCTTCGGCGACCCTCGGGTCGAACCGATACAGCGGCCAGTAGCCGCTGTCCACGAGGTCCTTCTGATGGGACATCGAGGTGGTCATGTCGATGCCGTGGGCGATGCACGTGCTGTAGGCGATCACGAGCGATGGACCGGGGTAGGCCTCCGCCTCGGCGATGGCCTTCACCGTCTGCGTGTTGTTGGCGCCGACGGCGACGTGGGCGACGTAGACGTTGCCATAAGCCATGGCGATCTGGCCGAGGTCCTTCTTGGCGGTCTCCTTGCCGCCGGCGGCGAACTTGGCCACCGCGGCACGCGGGGTGGCCTTCGACGCCTGACCACCGGTGTTGGAGTACACCTCGGTGTCCAGCACGAGGATGTTGACGTTCTTCCCTGAGGCCAGGGCATGGTCGAGGCCGCCGAATCCGATGTCGTACGCCCAGCCGTCGCCACCAACGATCCAGACGCTCTTGCGCACGAGCGCACCCGACACTGCTTCGAGACGGCGGGCCTGTTCGTCTTCGATGCCTCTCAGAACATCGGCGAGGTCGTCCACCCGGGCACGCTGCTCCCCGATCGCCCCTTCGTCTGACTGGTCGCTGTCGAGAATCGCTTCCGTGAGAGCGGTGCCGACCTGGGGCGCCAGCGCTTCGAGGAGGCGGCGAGCCTCCGCCGTCTCCTGGTCGAGGGCCAGGCGCATGCCCAGACCGAATTCTGCGTTGTCCTCGAACAGACTGTTCGACCACGCAGGGCCGCGGCCTTCGCCGTTGGTCCGCCACGGTGTCGTCGGGAGGTTTCCTCCGAAGATCGAAGAGCACCCGGTGGCGTTGGCGACGAGGAGCCGGTCCCCGACGAGCTGGGTGAGCAGCTTCAGGTAGGGAGTCTCCCCACATCCTGCGCAGGCTCCGGAGAACTCGAACAACGGGTCCAGCATCTGGGAGCCCTTGACCGTGTCCGTCTTGATGGCCGTCCTGTCGGGTTCGCCGAGCGTGAGGAAGAAATCCCATTGTTCCCGTTCGACGTCGAGGTGGTCGTGCTTGGGCTCCATGTTGATGGCCTTGTGCTTCACCTCTTCCTTGCTCTTTGCGGGACAGATGTCGACACAGACCCCGCAGCCGGTGCAGTCGTCCGGCGCCACCTGGATCGTCATGAGGTGGTCTGGCAGGTCTCTGCTCCGGAATGGTCGGCTCTTGAAGCCGTCTGGGGCGTCGTCGAGGGCGTCCTCGGTGAAGACCTTCATCCGGATCGCGGCGTGGGGACACACCAGCGCACATTTGGCGCACTCGATGCAGATGTCGGCGTCGAAGATCGGGATCTCCAGGGCGATGCTCCGCTTCTCGTACTCCGTGGTCCCTGTGGGGAACGTTCCGTCAACCGGGAGGGCAGACACCGGGAGCAGGTCGCCCTGGCCGGCGAGCATCATCGAGGTGACCCGCTTGACGAAGTCCGGAGCATGCTCCGGCACCACAGGGCGCACCGACAGCGCCGAAGACGCCTCGGCAGGCACCGTCAGCTCGGCGAGGCCGGCGACCGCTCCGTCGACGGCGGCGTAGTTGCGCTCGAGCACCACGTCCCCGAACTTGGCGTAGGTCTTGGCGATCGCCGCTTTGATGGCTTCGATCGCCTCGTCGACCCCGAGCAGATTCGTGAGGGCGAAGAAGCAGGTCTGCAGAACGGTGTTGATCCGCCTGCCCAACCCGGCCTCGTCGGCGATGGAGTCCCCATCGACGACGAACACCCTGAGTTGCTTGTCGATGATCTGGCGCTGGACCTCCACCGGGATGCGGTCCCAGGTGCTCGAGGCGTCGTGGGGGCTGTTGACCAGGAAGGTGGCGCCGTCCTCGGCGAGGGTCAGCATGTCGACCTTCTCGAGGAACTCGAACTGGTGGCACGCCACGAAGTTGGCCTTGTCGATCAGGTAGGTCGCCTCGATGGGTTCTTCGTCGAACCGGAGGTGCGACGTGGTCATTGCCCCCGATTTGCGCGAGTCGTATACGAAGTACCCCTGAGCATGGAGCGGGGTGTGCTCCCCGACGATCTTGACCGAGTTCTTGTTCGCCCCAACCGTGCCGTCTGATCCCAGGCCGTAGAACACCGCTCGCAGCCGCTCGACCGGACCTCCGAAGAAGTCGTCGGGAATCGTCAGGCTGAGGTGGGTCACGTCGTCGGTGATCCCGACGGTGAAGCGGCGCCGCGCTTCGGGCGCCGCAGCCTCGGTGAGCACGGCGGCGGCCATGGCAGGCGTGAACTCCTTCGACGACAAGCCGTACCGGCCACCGATGACCCTGGGGGGCACCGGCCAGCTGGTCGCCCCGGTCGAGGTCTCCTCGAACACGGCAGTGACGACATCGGTGAACAGCGGCTCACCGACCGCACCCGGCTCCTTGGTGCGGTCCAGGACGGCGATCGTCTCGACCGTGGACGGCAGGGCCGCCACGAACGCCCCGGCGGCGAAGGGTCGGTAGAGCCGCACCTTGACCAACCCGACCTTGGCACCGTCTGCCACCAGGCTGCGCACCGCGGCCTCGGTCGCTCCGATACCGGAGCCCATCATCACAATGACCTCTGTGGCGTCAGGGGCGCCGACGTAGTCGAAGAGGTGATATCGCCTCCCGGTTCGGGCTTCGAAGCGGTCCATCGCCGCCATCACGAGGTCGGGCAGCCGGTCGTAGAACGGGTTGATGGCCTCGCGGGCCTGGAAGAACACGTCCGGGTTCTGGGCGGTTCCCCGCAGCACGGGAGCATCCGGGTCGAGCCGGCGGCGGCGGTGGTCGAGGACTCCCTCGATCGGGATCAGCGCCCGGATGTCGTCGTCGTCGAGCAACTCGATCTTGTTGACCTCGTGGGAGGTACGGAACCCATCGAAGAAATGGAGGAACGGGACCCGGCCTTCGAGGGTGGCGGCGTGGGCGACCAGCGCCAGGTCATGGGCTTCCTGTACCGATGCAGACGCCAGGAGGGCCCACCCCGTCGCGCGGGTCGCCATGACGTCGCTGTGATCGCCGAAAATGCTGAGTGCGTGGGTGGCGACCGTCCGTGCGGCGACGTGGAACACGGCAGGCGTCAGCTCGCCTGCGATCTTGTACATGTTCGGAATCATCAAGAGCAGGCCCTGCGACGCGGTGAAGGTGCTGGTGAGGGCCCCGGCCTGGAGGGAGCCGTGAACCGTTCCTGCTGCTCCGGCCTCGCTCTGCATCTCGATGACGAGTGGGACGTTTCCCCAGACGTTCGACCTCTTCTGATTGGACCACGCGTCTGCGAGTTCGCCCATCGGTGAGGAGGGAGTGATGGGGTAGATGGCGAGCACTTCGCTGGCACGGAAAGCAACAGACGCCGCCGCCTCGTTGCCATCGATCGTGGCGATCGTTCGCGGCGGCGCCTCTACGTTGGTCATGGATCATCCCTTTCCGATTGTTGCCATCCTGGGGCGGTGCCGGACGATGGGCTAGAGACATTGGTCCATTGCACCGGCCGCAGGCCCCGCGACGCTAGCCGAGGGCATCGGGGCGGCTGCCGACGAAGCGGCCGCGGCCCGGGTAGCCATCGACGACAGCAAGGCCGGTGAGGCCGGCAGAGGAGAATGCCGCCAGGTACTCATCATCGGAGAACAGACCCATGACATGGCGCTCGACGTAGGACTCAACGCCGTGACCCGTCCGGCCGACCAGATGATGCATGTCCATCTCGGTCGCCGCGCCGACGATTCGAGTGAACGACATTCGGGCAACCGAGACCCCCCCAACGGTGGAAGATCCAACGTCGACGTGACCGTCGACGACAACCCCCGGGCGCAGCCAGCCGTCTGCGATGAGGACGCCGCCGTCCGTGAGGTGGGCCGCCATCGTCCCTACAGCCCGCACGAGGTCGTCCTGCGTGGTCATGTAGCCCAGAGAGGAGAACAGGCACACCACGGCGTCGTACCTCCTCCCGAGGGCAAAGTCGCGCATGTCGCCCTCGACGAACGTGAGGTCCGGGAAGCGGGCGCGCGCGATCTGGAGCATTGCCGGGCTCAGGTCGACGCCGGTGACGGCAAAGCGCTCCTCGAGGTGCTCCACGTACTTGCCTGTGCCGCAGGCGACCTCGAGCAGGGTCGCCGCTTCCGGGTTGCGCTCCTCGATCAGCGACACAACGGATTGGGCGAGAGCCCGGTAGTCGTGCGCTTCGTTTCCGTAGATCACGTCGTAGACCTCGGCGGAGCGGGTGTAGGGCGGTCCGCTCATCGGCACCTCCTGCACCGGAGACCCCGAGAGATCCCGAGGACTCGGTCGGTCGAGATCTGGCGGCTGCTAGCCGGGAAGCTCTCCCGCGTCTGCAGAACCGGGATCGGCGAGAGGGTCGGAGTCCTGTCGTGCCGTCTCGCCGGTCGTGGTCAATCCGAGCTCGGCTTTCAGCTCCTCGAGCTTGGCGTCAGCCTGGGCAATGTTGATGGCTTCGCGCAGTTCGTCTTCGGCGCCTTCCGGTGTCGCCTCGCGCAGCTCTGCATTCGCCATGGCGCGAGCCTTGCGAGTTTCGATCTTCTCCTCGACCTGATCGAGCGTGGGCAGATCATCGCTCATCGTCGTCGACATGGAGTCGACGGCCGCGTTGACCGCCTCCTGCATCTTCGCCTGCTGCAGGGATCCGAGGAGCTCCATCCGCTTCGCCGACAGCTCCTGGAGCTTCATCGCGTTCGACTGCACGGCTTGTTTCGCCTTGTCGGACTGCGAGACGGCGACCCCGTACTGATCCTTGAGCGACGTGAGGTTGTTCTCGCTCGCCTGCAGCTTCATCGCGAGCGACTGGGCCGCCCGTATCCACTTCTGCTGGGCGGCGGTGTCCCCAGACGCCTTGGCCTCCTCGGCCTTCATCAACGCCTGTTTGGCCATCTCGCGCGCCTCTCCGACGTCGTCTGCGGATTTCTCGATCTTCGACTCGAGCTGCGTCTTGTGGGCGATCACCTTCGCAGCCTGGTTGCGCAGCTCCTGGTCCTTCTTCTTGGCGTCATCGATGGCCATCTGAATCTCGATCTCCGGATCCATGGCCTTCTCGGACGCAGAACTGAACCATGCCTTGATGTAGTTCCACCAACGCTTCAGCATTCGGGCACCCGCTCTCTCTCGCTGCCGAGATTGTAGGAGGCAGATCAGCCTCGGCGTCTGCGCCGACCGCCACCGCGGATCCGCGGCGTGCTCGTCCGGGATCGCGCAGACGGGGTCGCTCCACGCGTCGTGCGGCGCGACCGCCCCGCCCGTGCGCCCATCGCTCCCGCCGCCATCATCATCAGCATGTTCGTCATGTCGGGTCCGGAGTAGGAACTGCGCCGCGAGGTGCGACGCACGTACTCCGCCGGCTGACGCTCTGGCGCCCGGGGCGCGGCCGGCGCCTGACTCGGTGCGGCGTCCGGATCCGGGGGTGGCGGCTGGCGCGGAACCGGCCTCGCGGGAAGCGGATTCCCGTCGAGCAGCGCCTCGGCGCAGTCGAGCTCCCAGATCGCGTCGTCCAGGCGAGTCGCCAGCGCCAACAACCCGGCAGCAGAGGTTGCCTGTCCGGCCTCGGTGACCGCGGCGGCATAGGTCGTCGATGCCTGCTGGTAGGAGCGGCGCACGTCGGCATCCGTGGAGAGTTGAACCTCGTCCTCCAGGTCGAGGATGTCGTCGGCAACATCGGCCAATTTCGCCTGGGCCAGTGCTCGGGCCTCCTCGAGCCTGGCAGCCTCTGCAGCCCGCTTGCGGCGCGACGACCACCAGACGAAACCGGCGATCGTCGCCGCGATCAGGCCGAAGAGGACGAACAGCGGCCAGATGGAGGCTCCGGGAGGGTCGAGCACCATGGCAACGAACAGCGTCACGACCTCGGTGTCCGTGCTCCCGTCGAGCGCGGCATCGGTGGCGGCATCGAGCTCGTCGCGGCTCCAGACGTCCCCTGCTGACGCATAGCCGACGGTCTGGGGAGCGACGGTGAAGACCGTTCCCGAACCGAGGCCGTCGAGCACAGCATCGGAGAACGTCGTGGCACCTCCTGCTGGCTCATTCGCCAGAACCACCACATGGAGGTCACCGCCCGCCGCCCTGGCATCCGAGACTGCGGCGCTGACGGCAGCGGGGTCTGCGTCTGATCCGTCTTCGATGAAGAACCCCTGGATCGACAGAACCGGTAGGACCTCAGCAGGCGTCACCGCGAGCAGGACGGTCGATGCCAGCGCCACCAGGAGGGCCCGCCCCGTCATCGTCCGGCTGCCGCACGCACGAAGAAGGCCAGATTCGCCGGGCGTTCGGCGAGGCGGCGCGTCAGGTACGGGTACCAGGCGTCTCCGTACGGCACGTAGATCCGCAGCGGGATGCCCTCGTCGATCAACTCCTGCTGCAGCTGGTTGCGAACGCCGTAGAGCATCTGCATCTCCCACTCGGCGTCACGATCGGTCCCCGTATACCGGGCGACCGAGATGCGATCGCCGTCGTGGGTCGCGATCGCGGGCATGACTCCCGGTGTCGCCATGAGGGTGCCGAGCAGCTCATCGAAGGCTCCGTTCACGGCGGAGCGTTCCTGGAGGGCGACGTCCGGCGGCTCGGCATACGCCCCCTTGCACAGCCGGATGTGGCCGCCCAGCGGGAGCAGCCGATCCAGGTCGTCGGGCGTCCGGTGCAGGTACGCCTGCAGCGCGATGCCGAGATTCCCATGCTCCACTTGGGCCTTCTCGTAGGCCGCAATCGTGCTCTCGGCGTGCTCGCTCTCTTCCATGTCGACGGTGACGGTGGTGTCGGCGTCGACGGCGGTCCGTGCGATGGCGCCGAGCGAAGCAGCCGCGAGATCGCGATCGAACCCCAGGCCGAGTTGGGTCAGCTTGACCGAGACGTTGGCCGTGACGCCAGTGGCGGCGATCTCGGCCAGGGCCGCCAGATAGTCGTCCCGAGCCCTGGTGGCTTCCGCGGCATCGGTCACGTGTTCCCCGAGATGGTCCAGGGACACCGAGGCGCCTCTGCTATTCAGATCACGCGTCACGGCGAGGGCTTCGGCGAGGGTCTCCCCAGCAACGAATCGCAGGGAGAGTCGTCTGCCGGTCCGTCCCGACGTGATCGCCCGGCGCATACGCGGCCACTCCGTCACCGCGAGCAGGCCCTTCCCCAGTGCATTCACGACTCCTGGGCTCTCCCGGCTGCTTCACCGAGCTCACGGGAGCGGCGTGCCGCCGCTTGCACAGCGTCTTCCAGCAACGCCCGGAAGCCGCCCTCCTCGAGTACGTGCATCGCGGCAGCCGTCGTTCCTCCTGGAGACGTCACCTGACCACGGAGCCGAAAGGCGCTCTGCTCCGTCTCGGCGAGGAGGATGCCGGCACCCTTCATGGTCTGGTGGACCAGCTTCTCTGCTGCGTGGTGGGGCAGTCCTTCGCGGATGGCCGCTTCGGTCATGGCCTCGGCCAACAAGAACACATAGGCGGGCCCGGTACCGGAGACTGCGGTGACGGCGTCGAGCAGGTCCTCGCTGAGATGGATCGCCTCCCCGACGGCGCTCAACACTTCGGCGGCACGACCGAGCGCGTCTGTGTCTGCTCGCGATCCGCCGCAGTAGGCGGTCATCGCCTCGTCGACTGCGGCAGGCGTGTTGGGCATAGCCCTGACCACGGCGACCTCCGGGAGGGCTTCCTCGAACACCGCGATCGGGACGCCCGCTGCCAGCGACAGCACCACCGATCCCGGGGGTACGGCTCCGGTCACCTGGTCGAGCAGCGCCGGGACGTCACGAGGCTTCACGGCTACCACGACGACCTCGCGGTCGGCGCAGGCAGCAGCGGCGTCGACAAGCGTGCGGATGCCGGTGCGGCGCTCCACATCGTCCGCCCGCTCCCGGCGACGCACGGCCAGCGTGAGGTCGGCAGGGTCCCACCCGGCGCGCAGCAGCCCCCGCGCCAGCATCTCTCCCATCGATCCCGCCCCGAGGATGGCTACCGTCGGTTCTTCCATGAACGAGAGGCTAGAAGGCCGGGAGGAGAACGCAGAAGCCGTTGGTGGGGGAATCGATGAGTGGCTCGAGTTCTCTCCAGGGCCCGAACGGCCGCAGGTGCGGCGTACTCTCCACCCATTGGCCATCGTCGCGGCCGTCGCAGGGATCTTGATCGTCGTTGGCTTGGTCGCGCTGCGTCCAACCGGGGAATCCCGGGAGCGAGCCGAACAGCGTCTGAGCGCTCTCGGCGTGCCAACGGACTTCTTCAGAGCCGAGGTGACCGGAGTCGCGGTGGCGCCCTGTGCCTTCACACCGGAGGTCGATTGCGTCGCGGCCACGTTCACGATCCTCAGCGGCCCGGACGCCGGCAGACGGTACGAGCAGGAGTTCCTCGCCGGCGGCACGACACCAGACTTCCGCGTCGGACAGGTAGCGGTGCTGTCGTATCGGGAACCGAATGGGCGGGTCGACACTGTCGATCTCGCACCGTGCGGATTCGATCCTGGGCAGACGTGTGCCGCGATCACAGTCGTGATGACGCGAGGCGACGTCATCGGCGATCGGGTGATCATCGAGATTCCCCAGGACGTCACCGACCACCGGATCGGCGATCTCGTCGAGGTGACCTTCGACGAGGTGGGTGTCGCGATCGCCGCCGTCCCCGTCGACATCGAGACCCAGTATCAGTTCTCGGATTTCGAGAGGGGGACCGTGCTCCTCGTGGTCTTCTTCATCTTCGCTGCTGCCGTGATCGCCCTCGGGAGATGGCGCGGTGTGGCCGCCCTGGCCGGCCTCGGAGCCACCCTCCTAATCGTGATGCTCTGGCTGCTCCCCGCCCTCCTCGACGGGAGAAACGCCGTCTGGGTGGCCCTCATCGGCTCCGCCGCCGTTGCCTACGTGGCGCTGTACGTCACGCACGGATTCAACCTCATGTCGACCACCGCCCTCATCGGCACGCTCGCCGCCCTCGCGCTGACCACGGCGCTGTCGGCGCTCACAGTCATCGCCGCCGAGTTCTCTGGGTTCATCTCCGAAGAGGCAACGCTGTTGACCCTGTTCGAGGGAATCGACGTCCGCGGCCTCCTGCTGGCTGGCATGGTCCTCGGAGCCGCCGGAGCACTCGACGACGTGACCATCACGCAATCGTCTGCCGTTTGGCAGATCAAAGCGAGTAATCCAGACGCGACCCGAGGCGAGTTGTGGCGCGGAGGGCTTCGTATCGGACAGCACCACATCGGATCGACCGTCAACACGTTGCTGCTCGCTTACCTGGGCGCCGCGCTGCCGCTCACCATCCTCTTTCTGCTGGCTCAGCAGTCGTTCGGAACAGTGGCCAACTCCGAGGTCGTGGCAGTCGAGATCGTCCGCACGATGGTCGGCAGCATCGGCCTGGTCGCCGCGGTTCCCGTGACGACGTGGCTCGCCTCCCGCGTCGTCCCCTAGGCGCCGCCGAGCGCGGCCCGGAAGTCCTCTGCCGTTCCCAGGTCGTAGCCGACGAACACGACCTCGTCGAGCAGACCCTCGTGATCGCGTACCCACCGTCCCACTTCGGAGGCGATCACCGCGGTGGCCGCCGCTCGCGGGTACCCGAAGATCCCGGCAGACACGGCAGGAAAGGCAACGCTGTGCATGTCGTTAGCGACCACCGCTCCGAGGGCAGCGGCCACGGCCTCCCGCAGCATTGCTGCGTTGTCGTGACTCGCCCGATACCTGGGGCCGACGACGTGCACCACCAGCCGGGAGGGCATGGCACCTGCGGTCGTCACTGCGGCCGCGCCCGCAGTCAGGCGCCCGTGTTCGGCGATCCACGCCCGTGACTCGGTGTCGACAGCGGGGCCTCCAGCACGGGAGATGGCCGCAGCCACGCCACCGCCGTGGGCCAGCTGCTCGTTGGCCGCGTTGACGACAACGTCGACGTCGAGCTGCGTGATGTCACCCAGCTCGACCCGGATCATCGTGTCGCCGATGGTGAGACGATCCATGGAAGAGACGCTAGAGCGAAAGCGCCGTGACGTGCGTCCGAATCCCGAGCAGGCGCTCCACCTGCGTGGCAAAGCGGCGGGCTTCACCGGTTGTCGTGAACGTCACCGGGCCCGGCTCGCTCGGGTCGGTCTCGCCGACCACCTCCGACACGCGCCGAGCAACCGCAGGAGCAGGGTCGATCACGCGGACACCGGGCCCGGCGGCCACAGCCACCGCACCGGCAACGAAGGCGTAGTGCGTGCATCCCAGCACGATCACATCCGCCCCGCGGGCGGCCATCGGCTCGGTGTATCGGTGTACCAACTCCACGACGAACGGATCGTCGAGCGGCCGATCCTCGATCGCCGCCGCCAGACCGGGACAAGCACGAGCAATCACTCCAACGTCGCGGGCGTGGCGGTCCACCACCGAGGCGAACAGCTCACCCTGGAAGGTCGCCTCGGTGGCGAGCACGCCGATGACGCGACGCTGTGAGGTGCTCGCCGCTGGCTTCACCGCAGGCTCCATGCCGATGAACGGCGTCTCCGGAAATCGAGCGCGCAGGTCGTGCAGCGCCGCCGCAGATGCGCTGTTGCAAGCGACGACCACGGCCGAGGCACCGTCCGAGATGAGATACCCTGCGACCGCCTCGCTGCGCTCCCGCACTTCTGCCAGCGATCGCTCTCCGTACGGAGCCCAGGCCTGGTCAGCCAAGTAGCGCAGCTCGCGACCCGGCAGCTCCGCCATCAGGTGCCTCAGGACGGACAGACCGCCGACGCCAGAGTCGAAGACCGCGATCGGGCCTGGTCTCACGTCCAGGGATTCATCAGGGTGTCTGCGAGGTGCGGTGCATAGAGCTTCGGTTCCAGGAGGAACGAATCGTGGCCCTTGTCGGAATGCACGGTGATGTGCCGCACCGGGACGTCTGCGGCCTTGAGATAGCGCACCAGTTCTGCCTGCTCGTCGGAGTAGAAGCACACATCGCTGTCGATCGAAAAGACCATGTATCGCTGGTTCTTGGCAACCGTGAACAGATCGAACAGTTCGTCGACGCCGGCCTCGCCGATCAGGTCGAAGGTCTGCCAGCCCTCGATGATCCGCAGGTACGAGTTGGCGTCGAACCGCTCGACGAACCTCCTGCCCTGGTGCCACATGTACGACTCGAGGGTGTTGCGGATCTCGTATCGGCCCGCTCGTTCCCCGCGAACGATTTCGGTGCGCGCCCGTTCCTCCATCGCCTGGAGCGAGACGAACGTCTTGTGGCCGATCATCCTGGCGAGTGTCAGGCCGTCGACCGGACCGACCTCCGAGTCGTAGTAGTCGCCTCCGGCGAACTCGGGATCCGCCTCGATGGCGACGATCTGTTCGAAGTTGTGGATCTTCTGCAACGCCGTGGCGCGCACCCCGGCGGCGATGGGAATCACGATGTCGACGAGATCCGGGTACCGCGTCGCCAGCGACAGCACCATCATCCCTCCGGTGGAGCCCCCGACGGCAGCGTGGAGGCGCTCGATGCCGAGGTGCTCGAGCAGCCAGACCTGCGTGTCCACGACGTCGCAGTACGCGATCGACGGGAACGACGAACCGTACGGCTCACTGGTTCTCGGGTTGATGCTCGCCGGACCAGATGAGCCGTAGCAGCCGCCAAGGTAGTTGGCGCAGATGACGAAGAAGCGTTCGGTGTCGATCGCCTCGCCGGGACCGATGAACGCATCCCACCACCCGACTCGACACTCGTCCGTCCACTCCACGCCGAGTCCCGGCACGTGCGGGTTGTGGCCTGCTGCATGCTGGCTTCCGGTCAGCGCATGGAAGACGAGAACGGCATTGTCCCTCGCCGCGTTGAGCTCTCCATACGTCTCATAGGCGATCGTGACCTCATCGAGCACGGCTCCAGACTGCAGACGGAACGGGTGGTCCGGGCTGGCGAACGTGTAGAACTGGGTTGCGACCGTGGCTGTCATGGGCAGGACGACGATAGGCCGGAGGACGTCCGCCGTACACCGAAATCCCGCCGCCGAACACGTTCTAGGCTCGCAACGACCGAGCAGAGGACCAGCGTGCAACCCATCGCGATCGCACCGTGGGCGGAGGTTCCCGACCGGAGCCCCGTCGGCGCCCACGTGGGCAACGTCGATCTCGTGCTGGTCAGGTGGGACGACAACCACTCCGTGCTGTACGGGCGGTGTCTCCATCGCGGGGCCCATCTCGCCGACGGCCACATCGATGGGCCCAACCTGATCTGTGGCCTCCATGGATGGGACTACGTCTACATGACGGGCGTCTCCAGCTACGACAACACGGACCGTCTCCACCGGTTCTCGTCGTGGATCGAGGAGGGATCGGTGATGGTGGATGCCGACGAGATCCTCTCGTGGGAGAGGGAGCACCCCCAACCGTTCGAGCGCTCCGCCTACCAGGGTGCCTATCAGGATCCCCACGGCACTCCCGAAGAGCCACATGTCTCGCTCGTCCGCCGCCTCGCAGACGAGGGACTCGACTATGTCGGCCATCACGGGCCCATCGCCTCGATGGGAGTCCCCCGCGACAAGCTGCCGTCGTGGGACGACATCCAATTCGTCACGGCCCAGCTGGCGAAGCCCCCCCAACTCGACGACGTCGCCGTTGGCACGGATGTCGTGATCGGACCTGCGGCGGCCCGTCCGCTCCGACTCGACATCCCCGTGTTCGTCTCAGACATGAGCTTCGGCGCCCTGTCGCTCGAGGCCAAAGTGGCGCTGGCCAAGGGGGCCGAGCTCGCGGGAACCGGGATCTGTTCCGGAGAGGGTGGCATGCTCCCAGAGGAACAGGCCGCCAACAGCCGGTACTTCTACGAACTGGCCTCAGGGAAGTTCGGGTTCACATGGGACACGTTGCAGCTCGTCCAGGCGTTCCATTTCAAGTTCGGCCAAGGGGCGAAGACCGGCACGGGAGGGCACCTCCCTGGACACAAGGTCACCGAGAAGATCGCAGAGGTCAGG
>Ga0255047_10001732_pt1 | contig 15281 bp, 7 predicted proteins | sample JV7_2_1_MG_FD_183640 | JGI IMG/M metagenome (GOLD analysis project Ga0255047, IMG submission 183640) | Seawater microbial communities from Jervis Inlet, British Columbia, Canada - JV7_2_1 | ecosystem: Environmental > Aquatic > Marine > Inlet | place: Canada: British Columbia | collected 2016-10-06
TGTCCGACCTAAGCTCTGCCCCAATACGATGCTCCGGATATCCGGGCCAATTTATAGAGCCCCTTTCTCCTTCTTGCATAAAGGTTAGGCCGTCTTTATTTTGGGAGTCAGCCACTATAGACATAAAAGAGGATCCGCCATAGTTCCATGGCGACAAATCTCCATCGGGTTTCATATTTACAGGTCCGGGAGGTCCTTGATAGGGGAAAGGTCCGTACTTAGAATAATTACTTCTCATCGGTATTGTTAAACTATCTGGATATAGCCTTTTCTTGGCAAGACCAAAGGCGACATCTCCCCCGCCCATATTTAGCCCTTTGCCCACCACAACCTTAAGGTCGGCTAGTGTCCTATTTAGGTTTAATCCAACAAGAATATATCCTGCATAATCATCAGCCATTCCACTCTCCTGCACTCCAGCTTCTACCGCTGTTCCTAGAGTAACCACAACAGACTGTGTTCCGTCTCCTAAATACTCTGTATCTGCTTGTGCTTTTATATATAGAGAAGTCCCGTCACTTACAATATCTCTCTGCCCTTCTTTTACGAAGCCGTCAGCCGCGACATATTTAGCTCCGCCAGAGACCATTCCTGTGTCATTAGTAAATTGATCTAAGTATACACTAGGCTTCGTAAGTCCAAGCCATGTGTCTTGATCCTCTACCCAAGCTTCGGAAGAGGGTGCTTTGGAATAGTATCTTTTTTGTGACTCATCATCATAATAAGACTCAGCGTCGGTCGTAACAAGTACTTTCTTCCCATAAAATTCGCTCGCAAATGCAGTTATAAATCCATGTACCTTTACCTTATCAGACTCTAGGAGATTAACATCATCTAAACGAACAAAGTTAAATCCTGCCCCTCCGGCCATAGCCCCGGCGCCCATATTGACTCCGGCTGCTGGTTCATCTTGTTTATCATTTTCTATCATCTCCAACGTCAGTCTCGCTGACCTTGCTCTTAGCCATTGCCCTGTTGTTGTACGTCCAAAATTATTATAAGACATGATGTAAGCATACCAGTCGTCTATGCCGGATAGGGCCGCACGCATTTCTAGCTCATTTACATACACCCTATTAGCCAGAGGAGACCCAAGGGTAGTGTTTATTTTTCTAAAATCCATATAAACATTATATATATCGCCAAATATAGCGGGTATGGGGTCTCCGTCCGCATCAGAAAGGGTATTATAGGTGATTTTGTTACCATCCTCATCGAACCCCCACCAAGGAGTATAGGCCGAAGTACTATAAAAATCTTGGACATTCGCCCCCACGGCCAAGGAAGAGGTGGGCTCGTTTCTAAGCTCTCTACCCACCTTCTTGCTCATGACATTGTCTCTTGTATCTATAAACTCTTGTATCCTACCCATGACAGGTTGAGCTCTTCTTTCTTGAGCTCTGACCTTGATAACTTTTTGCTTGGTACTAGTAATGAACATCTCGATATGATAATCGCATCCCGCGTCTTCGCACACTTGAGTGATTATATCCATCGCACTCATGTTGTCTGCCCCTAACCTATATATGGTCGGAGCAAAGGGGATGTCATCCATATCTAAGAAATACCCAGTATACCATCCGTTTCCACCAAAAGTTGTTTTAAGAGAAGGGGCATATCTATCACCTGTGTCAGGATTTCTGTCTCTTATTAATCCAAATTTTTCTCCTAGTATATTAACCCCATTCCAATCGTGTGTCCTAAAGGTAATAGATCCATATGGGCCAAAATTGGTGTCGAAAGCTCCGCTCAAAAGTGTGGATACAGCCAGCTTCATGTTTAACCAAGGAACCCCTTGGTCGTTAACTGCAGAAGAGCCAAAACCATGAGCTTCCAACCATCCAAAAGGATTAATGACATTATGAAGTTCCCCGACACCCCCATTGTACTCGTTGAGGATAATTTGGGTGTTCTGAAGAATAAATCTAGGATCAGAGATAGACACCGAGTATTGATTAAGACCAGAAGTGCTATCTGATTTGTCCCAGCTCTGAACAACTCCAGCAAACTCAAAATCTGCTACTCGGAAATAGACCGGGCCTCCAACGGTGGGTTGGTAGGCTTCAAAACCCGGATCTGCGGCTGTCCAACTTCCCGTATGTCCCGGGTGGTTATAATAAACCTTTGGACCTGCGCAAGGATCTTCGACTAGCTCAACAGTTAGGGTTGTAACTTGTTCGTTCCACCCTATGTTGCAGCTAAAAGACTTGACGCTACATCCCAAGAATAGGGTCTGTTTGAAAGGCCCTACTATGTTCTGTCCATAATCGCAAACGGTTGGCATTTATTAATTCCTAACTAGCAAGAGGTGTAAATCCAACTTGCCTGTCTTGTATATCTTCCTGTTTTAACATCAAAAGTTTCGTTGTCAGTAGTCCTGAATACTGTATTACCATTCCCACTTATTGATGCTTCTAAACCACTCACTACAGCATCATATTGAGTAGTAGGAGCAGCATCAAAATAGTTGTCTCCAGTAGCACACCCTGTTGGTGGAACAACTGCCGCAGAAATAGCCAGATCTTGAGTATAAGCAGTTTTAGTTCCTATGTCCTGCAATAGTGGGCCAGCAGCTCTCCCTAAAATTTTAATCTCTGCAAATACATCGGTTGGTCTTTTTTTAGTTATATTTATTGTTTCTGATATTACTCCGGTAACACAATGGGCTGATCTATTGTCAAACGCAAGACTGTATGCAACCGTGCCCTCTTCTATATTATAGCCATAAGTTTCAGAAAGTGGGCTTTTATTAAAAGGTGTCCCTGAAACTCCTGTAAGTGTTCCCGCTATAGCCCCACTATAGGCCATCGCTGCTCTAGTAGCAAATATCCCAGTATCAAGACAAAATTTAGTATAACTTCTGGCAATGTCAAAACTTCCACTATCATGAACAATAGTAAAAGAGCCGTCCATTAAAGAATAGCTAGGATATCCCTTAACTATTCCATCCATAGACACTTTAGCGATCCCGTCCTGATTGTTTTTTTCCACATTTAAGTTGAATGTATCATTGACAGGATAGTCTCCTAAAGGAACAAACCCGCTAGCAGGACCATCTGATATACCAGAAGGAAGAACTTGGATACCAGTATTAGGCATCCCAGTAGCAACAGCAATGAAAGTATCATCAACAGAAAAAGAAGCCGCCGTCTCGTCTTGAGATACTGATCGTTCCGTTAGGTAAGTTTTATATCCATAGTTTATCTCTGTCCCGAGACTAAGCAGGTGATTTACTTCGATACTATTTAATTCTGTAGTAGCAACACCAGTAACATAGTTTATTGCATTGGTAAGTCCAGAGACACATACGGCAACTCCTCCAAGTTCTCCCGTAGCGATAGTCTGTCCAACAGCACTGACGCTTCTGCTTATTTCAAGTACCGGAGGAAACTCTACCCCGTAGTATTTCTTAGGTTTGTTAATATAAGAAAATGAATAGTTTGTTTGGGCGTCTTCAAGATTTAGCCCTGTTCCTAAATAATCATCTGTTCCACTTAAACTGGAGGCGGCAAACCCTAAAGAAATTGAATAGTCGGCCCTTTTTGTGTAAAAGTCAGGACTAGAAATGCTGATAGAATTCACAAGAGGCCTACCCGATACTACAGTTCCCGAACAGGATTCTCCTGAGAACTCGGCAATGAATTCTCTATAGTTGCCAGTAAAAGCTGAATATAGATCTTCTTGAGATCTAAACAGATTAATCGCACCTCCTGAACCAGTGGCTTCAGGTATAAGGGTTCCTTCAAGGCTTATTGTATAAACGCCACCAATTATATTGCCATTATTTTTAATAGCAAAAGTTTCTCTCTCATAAGAAAGGTTTGGTGCGGGTTTAAATACATAATCCCCGTATGTTACATTCACTCCAGTTATTGCCATTTTTTATTTCCTATCCTAAGTGTTGACTGTTGGGGTTTCTGGTTGCATAGGGTCTGTGGGGTCTCCATTACCAACCTGTATTCCAGCTACCGCATTTTCTACAGCGGCAACAACGGCGTCTGTAATCAGTGAAACCACATTCCCCTGCTCCACATTTACTTCTACAGGGCCTAAAATTTTAACCCCGTCTGCAATAGGGCCGAACGCAGTTGCCAAACTGTTCATAGCTTCTGTAGCTGCTGGATTAATAAGGGCCTGATCTCCACCAGCCCCCGGAACTCCACCAGCTCCCGGAACTCCACCAGCTCCCGGAACTCCACCAGCTCCCGGAACTCCACCAGCTCCCGGTGCTCCACCAGCTCCCGGAACCCCTCCCTGTCCACCCTGATTTGGAAACAGATTTCTAAGTTGACTTTGTCTGTCTTTTAATGCCCCCAAGTTCTGTGCAAATCTAGGGTCAACGTCTCCTCCTCTTTTATCAGAGATAGCCTGCATTTTGGCTATCTTGGCATTTATATTTTGCAATGCCATGAATGACTTTTGTTTGCCAAGTCCAACAACTCCAGCATTGCTGCTTGCTGTCTCTCTTGAGGCTTGCGCTAGGTTTCCGCCAAAAAGTTTTTTTAATGCTTCGGGGTTTTCAGCGCCTCTTCGTGCCAAGAGTCGGTCTACAGCATCCATCGGTTTCTGCAGGCCAGTTCCGTCACCACCACCTCTAAGTTCATCCCCCACACCTTGTATGGTGACAGGATTCATATTAGATCCCGGACCTCCAGCTAAATCAAAATTAGCATTCGGATCAAGCCCAAACTTATTATCAATAACAGCATCGGTAGTGGTGGCCCCAAGTCCTCCTTGGCCAGCGGGTGAGCCAGCGACTAAGACGGGTTGAGTAACAGCACCAGCAGCACCCGCCGCATCGATGACCGCTTGCACAGCGGGAGAATTGCCAAAGCGACCGCCGGTTTCCAATCGGGGCCCCCCGCCATTCCTACCGGGACCTCCCAGAGGGTTCCTAGCGTCAAAGGCCCCTCCTAAAACGTTCGCGTTTGGAGCTATGTTCTGGCGACTTCTCTCAATCTCAGCTTTTTTAACCGCGATTCTTTTTTTTGCCACTTCTCTTGCATCCTCAGTCCCAACCTCTTCAGCTCGCCTAAGCTCGGCAGCAGAAAATGAAGCAAGTTCAAACTCCATTCTTAGATCTTGAGTTGCTTTATTAAGTTTTGTAAGCTCAACAATGGATTGCTTTCTAATATTAGCAGCTAATGCATCAACTGCTGCTTGTTGCTGACCACCTATATCTCCAGCCTTATCCCTAAGATCCCCTATTTTGCCCCCCTGATCAACTCCCCCAAAAAAGCCCGGAGCATTAATTCCTATTTGCTGTAATCCACCAATAGCAACCCCTCGGGCCGCTACCGATCCTTTGGTTTTTATATCTGCTATTTGTTTAGCATCTTTGCCTCCAGCCGCAAGTAGGTCGTCAAGCCTCCCTTGTATAAGCATATTAAGCTCTTTTGGGTCTAATCCTATCCCTTGTTCTAGCTTATTAACGGCCCTAAACCTTCCTCTTACTGCCTGCTTATCCTCAAACGCCCCCTTAAAGTCTCCTTTGGCTATCTTGTCTTGTATACCAAGCAAGGTCTCAAACGTTCCTCTGAGGGCGTTTTGTTCTGTTTCTTGTCTATTTTGGGCATCTGAAATCTCTTTTTCTATAGCTGCCAGTCTAGTGGTGTCCTCTGCTAATATTTTTAGTGCTGAGGTTGTGTCTGTAAGCTCTCCTTTGACCGCACCTAAGGCGCTTATTAGACCCTCATCTGTTCCTCCAGAGGTTTTCAAACTTTGTTCAATTGAAACCTTTCGAGCCGCAAGCTGGCTCTGTCTTGCTGCTAAAGCTCCTACGTCAGTGCCATTAACTGCCCCTCCAGTAGTTCTAGAAATTTTAGCATTCAGATCCGCTTGGGCCTCTGCAAAACTTCCAGTTCTTTTCCCTTGTATCTCCTCTACTCTTTTTCCTATTTCAAATTTTTGGCTATCAAGCTCTCTTAGCTTAAGCTGAACACTTCTTTGGAGCTTAGTTATGTCTGCTGTTGTCTGAGCAATCTTCAGGGCCGCATCCACCTGTTTCTTTAGCTGATCTATTATCTCTTTAACAGCTGGGCCAAATTGATCCATAATCTCTCCGCCTTTATTGAAGGCAGCCCTAAGGGCATCTAGACCTCCCTTTTCGCTAGATCCCTGTCTGGTACTCGCTACCACACCTTCCATCTTCTGTAAAAATGAGTCCAGAAGAAGCCCTTGTCCTCCGGCCTCTTTAGCGCGTTTTTCGACAGCATCACGGATGTCTTGTTGGTCAGGAAGATTACCTTTTTGCACTTGGGGCAACTTCTCAATATCTGCTATCGCCAACCTTAGTACTTCCGGTAGGGCTTGTTGAAAACCAGCTGCTCCTTCAAGCCCAGAATTAACCCTAGCAGCACTAGCTCCCCCTGCCGCATTTATTATATCGAAACCTTTTTTAACTTCATCACTAATTCCCCCAAACTCAAGACCCTGCAGGTCGAGTGTTTCAAAGGGGTTTATTCCTTGTTCTAAGGAGAAATCTGCTTCACCACTCAACAAAGAAGATATGTTCTTCTCTGAATTAGACACCAGCACATCAAAGGCCTTTGCTGTCTGCTCAAATACATTTGTCAGCTTGTTGAGCGAAGCAACCATGGCGTCCAACAGCTTGGTAGAGTTGTTTATGAGTTCATTAACAACCGCCTGATTGATCCCCTGTTCAGCCATGGCTAAAGATGCCTGAGCAGACGATTTAGCTATTTTTACGAACTTTTCTCTGACTTTACTATATGTCGGACCAGCCTTATTTATCTGGGAGGTAAGTCGGAACAACTGTTCATTAAACTGGGGAATATTGTTTAACTGTGCCGCTTCGACCAGAGTGTTGACTTGCCCGGCCAGTACCGCTTGGTCTTTTGAGTCCAGCACTCCGCTATTGATAGCCTCTTTGGTAGCTGCCGCGATTTGTGCCGCATAGTCATTCCTGAGTGTCTGCGCTCCTTCTTTCCCAGCCTCTCCAAGCTCACCTAGATTCAACGCTTTTTGTAGAATCTGGAAGCCTTCTATGGCCTTATTCGGGTCGTTCGCATTAACCTTGTCTAAAGTAGCCTGAATCTTTTGGATCGCTGCTACTGGATTGTCCAAGCTGTCAAGAAAGTTCTTTGCGATGGTTTCAAGCCCTTTACCTGACTCGATAGTAGACGCCTTTGCAATTTCTTCATCAAGATTCTTAAAGTTTTCTACAAAGTTTTTTCCCCTATTTACAAGCTTACCAGCTTGAAAGTCTTGATCGAACTCTGTATCTGTGCGCGACGATAAATTTCTTTCTATAAACCCTCTTTTGTCTCCAGCGGACGCTGTTCTCCCCTTTTCTAGATTGCCAAGTATTCCGGGAAGGCTTGATATAAGATTGCCAGCTTCATCCAAAAAGCCCATAAAACCTCTCCCACCAGTCACCCTAGTGCTGATTTCGTTAGATCTTAGATTTTCAGAAATGTTACTATTAGCATCTGTAAGGCTCCTTGTATATGCCCCTATAGCCTCATTAGCCTGCCGGACTTCATCTGGATCAAGCTGCTCATCCTCCCCAAGTTTCTTGAGAGCAATCGCAGCTGCTTTCGCTGCCTCGTTCATTCTGTTGATATTGTCAAATCTTATCTTTTCAGTTTCACCGGCTAGTTCTCCAAATATAGCGCCAATAGCGATACCAAAGCCCCCGCCAATAGCAGCCCCTATGGGGCCTCCAAGTATAAATCCGGCCGCTGCTCCTGCTGATCCGACCGCAATACTACCCTTTATTTTACCTCTTTCTTTAGCTGATTCCTTACTTTCGCTTGCAGAACCCTTTATTCCGGGAGCTATCTCTTTGAGGTCTTTGACACCTGTTAAAAATTCGGAAATCGGGCCAGACATAGCAACACCTATCGCTCCCGCTATGGCAGGCACTATCGCTGCAGAAGTTAACGCTCCCTTGAGAGCATTTCCCGGAGCATTTAACGTAGCGCCTGCTTTTCCCCTAAATCCTTTAGCGCCCAAAATGCCCCTACCAGCGGCAAACGCGGGACTATTAACTTGGGATCTACCAAGTCCTATTGCGGCACGCCTGAACCTTCCCCCGCCTAGACTCCCTTTTACCCCTCTTCCTATTCCTATTCTTCCTAGAATACTCTTAAACCCTCCCATCTCAGAGGACAAAAGAGCTACTGATATACCCAGAGAAGCCAAGTTTGTAATTAAACCTGTCCCTGCTCCTTCAACTCCGTCAGTAACATCTTTCACGGAAGATGACAACATGGGCAGCGTAGTGGCAAGCTCAAACGCAGCAAATGCTCCTGCTCCACCTACACTCAGTCCCCCGCCTTTTCCTTTAACTCCCGTTCCACCTGTTCCGTTGGAGAACTTCTGAACATGGCCTCCTTGAGCGTACCTATTAATATTATTCAAATTCCCATAACCAAACGATCTAGCAGAGTCCCTATTAACAACAAACTCCCCGGGGGTTAGTAAGGCTGGAACTGTGTCGGTTCCTACTGATCCTCCTTTATTCATGAATTTGAAACCAAAGGCTCCGGACAACATTGCGCTGCCGCCTCCTCTAGCGGCAGTTAGGATCTTTGTGTATATTGAGTTTTTTGGAGACCCTTTTAGTACTGTGTCCCCACTCCTAGTTCTCTTAGCCTCTATTGCCTTCGACTGCAAAAGGCTTTCTCCCTTAAATAGGGCGGCCATTCTCTCTTTTTGTTTGCCGGTGGGTCTTGGGAAGTCAAAGGTTGATTGAGCTCCCCCTAGTGCTGCTCCACTTATAGAACCAGTAACAGCCTCAAAAAGGAATCCTTCAATTGACTTATAATCTATCTTATCTGAAGCTCGTGCTCCTATTTTTTTCTCGTTAGCATTAAAAATTGGAGGAATCTCTAAATTTTTTGTGATCCTCTCTGCGGCTTTAGCGACAGCGGGCTTAAGGTTTTTCTTGAGTTGTTTAGATATTTCACCTTGCGATTGGGGATCTAATGTGCCAGAAGCAAAGTCAAAATTTGCCCGAAGGGGATCTTCCGGGTCAAGGTCTTTTAGTCTCCTTCCTCCGGGAAGTGCTCTGGCACCTGCAGAGAGAAGTAGGTTTTGCCTATCTCTGCCTACTATAGGTTTATTTATAGCTCCTTGTCCGCCAGACCCTCTTTGCATGAATATAGCACCAACTGCGTTAGGCGTCATCGTAAGAGTCAGCCCTTTTGTTCCGTCTGCATCTCTTTTGATAAGGGCGTCGTCCCCTTCGGCCATTAGTTTTGCAGCATCTTGTTTCTCGCCTCTTTTTCCACCAGCTCGTTTTTTCGGCCTGCTAGTGCGAGCGTACTTATTAATACTACCTAAATTTTTGGCCCCAAAGGCCCCAACGGCAGATTTCCTAATAACAAATTCGCCCGGACTAAGCATGGCTGGAACGGTGTCTCCATTCCCTTGGCCCGGAACTAATCCACCAGCAGCAAAACCTCTCGGCCCCCCTCTTCCTCTCGGGAATCGTACCGGCCCACCAAAGCTTTTTGTTCTTATGGTGGTATTAAGGGTGCCTACGCTACCTTTCAGAATATTTACTGCTCCAGTCAGATTCTTGAGAGCTGTAATGTTAAGTTGCACACTTTGTTGGAATTTACCAATAGCGGTTTTCATAGCCTGTACAGCGCTGGCAGAAGAAGATCTTCCTTGTCCGGTAACTGCTCCGCCTAGAGCTTTCCCGGCTCCCCCTATTCCTCCCCCTGCACTAGCTGAGCCAAAAAATCCTTGAAAAAATGATGACGCCCCTTTCGCAAGTTTAAAAGCAGCTATTTTAGTGATAATTGGCAGTATAGGAAGTAGAGACTCAGCAACCCCTAAGAAGGCGTTTGCTAGTCCTATTGCGGTTTTTGCTAGGGTTTTAAAAGTTGCCGAATCAGATATAGCCCTAATAAGACCTTGAAACCTCTGTTGCACCTTCTCAAACTGAACAATTAACGGCTCTAAACCAAGAGCTACGTCCTTGCCAAGTCCCTCCATTGCTCCCGTAGAAGCCTCGGCAAATGCTCTTTCAGCCTTATTAAAGTTTTTGATAGCAGGAATTAATTTTCCTATCTGACGAATACCACCAAGTTCTTCAGTAATCTTGGACAAGGTGATAGCGTCACCTTTTTGTACTAGAGTATCAAGGCCTGAAGAAAGCCTCTTAAATGATTCAAACAGTCCAACAAACTTCCCATCGGTATCGACAAGGTTGATACCAAGCTGTTTCAACATATCGATAGTACCTCTTCTTTGGATACGCGAAAAAATAGTTCTTAAGCCGGTAGCGATTGTTTCAGCGTTTTCACGAGTAGTGGACCTGACGGCGGTGAAAATGGCTGTGAACTCATTAAGGGCGTCAATTGGTTCTCTAAACTGCCCGGCTGACAGAGCGAAGACACCACCAGCACGTCTAATCGCGGCAATTAAGTCATCAGACTCAACAGCGAACTTCTTTGAAACTCTATTTAAAGCGCCAAGTACCTTCTCAGAGTCTTGAGCTGAAATTCCAAACTGATTTAAGGCGGCAACAAGGCCTTCTGCTGTCTGCTTCATCTCACCAAAAGTAGGGGCCAGAGAAGACCTCGCAACAGCGCGAACAGAGGCCTCTACTTGTTTGAGGCTTTGGCCTGTCTGTGCAAATATTTGAGCCAAGTCTAGGAGCTCATTGGCGTCTTTCCCTAGGTTCTTAGCAAGGTTGTTAACAGAGGTTTTGAGCCCATCAAGCCCTTTTCTGGTTACTCCGGTAATCTGCTGAAGCCTAATAAGACCTCTTTCAAATTCTAGGGCTTTTGGCACAGCCTCAGATATGGCCTGTGTCAACTTAAAGAAGGTGGCCGTGACAAGACCTGCAGCGGCAAATCTCTTAAAAGTAAGGGCTGTTTCCTTACCTAGTATCTGCATGGCATTACCAGCCCCCTTAGCACTATTGCCAACATTTCTTATTGATGTTGATGCTGAATTGGCAGAGGAGGTAACTTGTCTATTTGTTTTATTAAGGTCTTTTAGCCGTTGATTTATGTTGTTTAGCTGAGTTTGGGCACTTTTGGGAATTTTCACCCCAACATTTACGTTAATTCCTTGAAGTTGAGACTGTATAGTTTTGGTAACGGCACTAATATTCTTAGGACCCTGAAGGATCACATGTGCGTTTATATTAAATGCCATAATTTAAACTTTCAATAAAAAAGAAAGCGACCACGACAAATGTACTTTGCTTATCGTGACCGCTTATCCATTATTATTCTGAAGTTGCTTCTGAGCCCTCTTCGGGTTCTTCGTGCTCTTCTTCAGTCTGCTCTTGCTTTTCCGGTACAGGCTTAGTTACCTGATCTTCTTCTTCTTTGACGACCTTCTTTCGAGGCTTCCGCTTTTGTTTAGGCTTTGGCTTCTTCTCGGTCTCTTCGTCTTTCTTGGCATCATCTTTGATAACAGGAGACCCGTCATCGTCTAGAAAAGGGGAAAACTCAACATCCCATTCCCCAGTTTTAGTCACCTTACGACCAGTAATATCAACAAAAATACATTCATCCTCACTGATCCACTCAACGAGATTCCCATTTTCATCAATATGATTGCCCTCTGTATCAACAAGCCTTCCATTCTCATCTATCAAACGGTAATTCTTGTCAACAAAAGAGAAGCTTTTGAGGAATTTATTTTCTGGCAACTTAGCATCCACATCCTCCGTACCGGACATAAGGTAGAAGAATTCTGTTGCCCCTAATATAGCAACTGGGTCGTCTTGGTTGGCCATATATTCATCAAAACCATCTTTAAAATAAGGCTCATCATTCTCATCATACACCAAACAAGCTGCGAAAAGAAAGTTAAATCTTGCTGCGTCCGCCTTACCTTCACAGGTAATAGAGTCTAATTCAGAACGACCGGAGAGCATAGTAACCATGTTTGATCGGGACTTAGACATCTCTAAAGCTATATCCTTTGCTTCCGATAGCTTAATTCCACCCTTTTTCAGAGTAAACTCCCCGTCAATAACTTTCTTTCTAAGCTCTTGGTATTGTTCCTCTCTTTCATTGTCCCACAACTCCCTTTTTCTTAGCTCGTTATCTAGCTGGTCTCTTAATAGATCTCCGACTTGAAGAGATTCATTAAAGGTTTTTGCCCTAAGTTCGTTTGCCTGTTTAACATTCTCCACTTTTGGCCTTATAACAGCATACAATTTGCCGTCGTGCTTAAAAGCTCTTTTTTCTCTAGTTTTTTCCATTATTCATCATCTCCTTTTACATAAAAATTAGTTACGTATTTATTCCAAGTTAGTGTATATTGAGAAATCTCACTTTGAGACCCTCTTAAATTTGAGTTCCCTAAGTCTAAAATCTTAGTCCTCACGTCTCCCCAAGTTTCCCTCCAATCTTTCTGGTCTTCAGAAAGCTCATTATAAGGAAGTCCATGTCCCCATAAAAATCCAAAACTATCCTCTACTATAGCAAGAGAACCTATAGTTGTAGTGTTAAATTTTTTTGATATATTATTTAAAAGTCTACTTTTAGAGAAATCTTTATAGTCATTATTATCATCCACCTTTTACTCCTATCTTCTGTTTGTTACCATTTCTGCTAATTCCTTCTGAAGTCTCATCTTAACATCAGAGAGTTGAGATTCTTTTATTTCCTCCCCTCCTGCAGCTCTAACTTCTGAAAGTTTACTCTTTATACCCATTCTCTCATTATGGTCATTTAAATTGAAAATCTTTTCCCTGTCTTCTTTTGACGTGACCATAAATATCTCGTCTCCCTTTTGTCCACTGATCTTGTCAGCATTGTTCTTTGCTCTGTTTTTGTCAGCCTCCTTTCTTTGTGTAGCCATCCACCCATCAAAAGCGTCGTCGTCCTCAAAAAGCTCGTCCGGAGGGACTTCTGGGCTTTGCCTAGCGTTGTCATACATTTTAGAAAATAATACTAGATTTCTTTGGATCATATTTAAATCAGCCGAGGAGACACCAAACACGTCTACATTATGACAGCTATCCCAATAACCTCTCCAAGGTCCGGTTCTAGAAATCTCTCGCAAATGAGGTATCATGGCGTACTCAGAAAGCCAAGCATTATAGGCTTCGTCTAGCATGAATGCATCCTGCTCAAAAAAACAATCTGCAGAATAGATATTACTATCATTTACATCATATAGACTCATTCCAACTGTAAACCTATCTTTAATAAAATCCTTATAGGCCTCCAGAGTTATGTTGTCTAAGGAGGTTCTTTTCTCATTAGCTTTAGATATAGCCTTTCTTAAACCTTTAAGCCTCCTCTTAAGAGACTCTTTAGCTTTTGAATTAAAAAAGTTTCTATATATAGATATCTGCATTTCTTCTATATCTTTTTCACTTGTCTTTAGCTTACCTTCGTCTTCATGTGTCCATACTCCTCTAGAATTCAATAGTTCCTTAAGGTCTTTTCTGGTAATTAATTGTGAAAAATTTAAATCCTTAGCTGCTTCTTCAGCTAAAAAATCCCCCAATGCCCTTACCTCTGTTGTGGGGCTCTTTATCTTATATATATTGGACTCATATCTAAAGAAAACCACCCCAGACAATATCCTATCTACAATACTAGCTCTTTCTTCTGGGCCCATTTTTATTTCAACGACAGTTTAGCCGCCTCATAGAGACCATTAGAAACAGCAAACAAAGGCTCTTCTGCATGTCTAATTTCAGAAATAGGTACTGGGAAACCTTCTGCTGTTAGCTCTCTTAGTCTTTCAACAAAGCCTTGCATCAAAGATGTTCCTCCAGCAATAACAATAGGCATTTCCATAGTTACATTTGGAAGCTTCTTTTTCGGCGTATTCGCATATAGATCCTTAAATTTCTCTACCACATAGGTAAGGAGAGCTTCATAGTATATACATATTGCTTTCTGTATTCCATTAGTAGAATCATAGAGACTAAAGTCTCCTTTTTCTTTAATAGAAGTAATTACGTTATGCGTCTCTTCAGTATGTTTTGCCGCATGAGCGTCAATCCAGTCTCCACCCCTACTTAGAGAAAACGCAAAGACAGGAATGCCCATAAATGAATATACAATATTGCACATGCCAGCACCGAAACTCATTCCAATCCCTGTATACTGTGTCTCTGCTAACTCTGAGTACACGACAGCTAAGGCTTCTGTCATAACGTTGATGTCTGTATAGCCGACCTCTTCGAAGACTCCCCGTAAGATTTGCTTATGATATTCTACGTCAAAGTCTGCGTCAATGGGCTCTGCTGGAACACAGTAGTATAATGCGTCATCCTTTGCCTTGGGTTTGCCCGCTACCGCCTTTACCAATTCTGCTACCATAAGGTTTGAAACTGGCTCTCTTGGGTTTAAAACACCTTGAGACATAGGCCTTAAGCACTCTTGATGGAATAGGCTTGCGAACTTAAATGCGTCATCACCTAAAACGTAGAGCTGTCCATCTACCTTTACGTAGTGAGCTCCCGCGTTTTTGAGCATACTTTCACCAAATTGATCTGCAGAACCTTCTAGAAATTTTGAAGGATTTAACTTAAAAAAGGCGTCTCTGACTTTACGGAATTTCTTTTTACCTTCCTCGTGCTCAGCACAGGAAATAAAACCAGTTCCGATATCGACCCCTACTGCTCGTTTGTTAGTTTCGTTATTATCAGCCATTTCTAAAAAATAACCCCTTTCTGAATTAAAAGATTGTATCTGTTTCCCGTCATATGACCAGTTTTCTTCTACTGACATATTAGGATTAGGGACTTCTGCCTCTGTTGTAGAATCGTCACCTGCGGATAGAGAATCTTCCGTCTTAGAGATATGATGAATAGGTTTTTCTTTTGACATGGAGTTAGCATCAACTATCTCCTGCCTATATCCAGACATCCTATTAGGCCTATGTGGCGTCACCATCAATTTCGCCTATCCTGTTATCTCCAAAAGAAGTCTCTATGGTAGGCTTCTTATAAATAAATCCTAAGTCTTCTTCTTTGTCTGAGTCCGACTTACTATTAAATATCCTGTCCGACCTATCTTTTTCCTTCTTCTTATTGATTCCTATATCTGTATATTTTAATAGAATCTTTGTGGTAAAAAATATAATAACCATTCCCCCTACTACTATATTAGCAGTTACAATAGAGATTTTGGCTAAATATTCTAACAAATCCATACAAGTTTCTACACCTCTCTCCGGCTACCACTAAAAAAACAAAGGGCCACGTAAAGACGTGACCCTCTGTATTTAAGTATCCGTTACCATACACCTGAACCGACGTAAAGATCACGTTGGTTCCATCTGGTCTGACCGTTTACATTTCCACCGTTGTCCTCGATATC